>ERZ772954.171-NODE-171-length-70552-cov-5.539016_pt1 | contig 70552 bp, 58 predicted proteins | sample MGYA00580684_ERZ772954 | MGnify/ENA primary metagenome ERZ772954 (study PRJEB29015, sample SAMEA2737654) | human gut metagenome | biome: human gut; feature: human-associated habitat; material: faeces | place: China | collected 2012 ...
TCTATCTCTCTTTTCTTTTTTCTTAATTTTGTCCAATATCTATTGTAGCACTACAGTATTTACAAAAAACTTCTTTTTACCCTCTTTATTTTTCTCAAAAAGTAGTGTATAATACAATTAAGTATACGAGTTCACAGCAAAGAAAATAAAGGGAGGTCAAAAGCTATGAAAAACAAGCTTAAAGTAAATATTTATAACCGTACATACAATCTGCTTTCCGAAGAGTCGCAGGAGTATACCAATAAACTTGCGTTGGTGATAAATTCAAAGATAAAAGGCATGATGAAAGCTATCCCGAGCCTTTCCGTTCAGGACGCCGCAGTGCTGACAGCACTTGATTGTCTTGACGAGCTTAGCAAGGCAAATCAGAATATCGAGAATATCCGCACCCAGATAAAGGACTATGTTGACGACGCAGGCAGAGCAAGAAGTCAGGCTGACGAAGCTCAGAAAGAAATAAGAGAGCTTCAGGCAAAAGTCCATGACCTTGAAGAACAGCTCGAAGCACGCACAGTTGTAAAAAGAGAGCCTGAGGACGAAGTTATAAACGCAAACGAACTTCTTTCGCAGGAGATAAAGAACGCTATTGAAAGACCTGTCCACCCTAATCAGCCTAACAACGGCAATTTTGTCGGCACAGTGAATTACAGACCCGAGGGAGGAAGCCATTAATGGCTCACAAAGCTGAGATACTTGCCCCCTGCGGTTCTTTTGAAACTCTCGAAGCCGCCCTTAGAAGCGGCTGTGACGCAGTTTATCTCGGGGGAGAGAAATTTTCCGCCAGACAAAATGCCGCCAATTTCACAGATGAACAGCTAAAAGAAGCCGTAAGGCTCTGTCACCTGCGAGGTGTAAAGGTCTATCAGGCGATAAACACTGTTGTCTTTGACGAACAGCTCGAAGAATGCAAAAAAGCCGTCAAATTTGCCGCAGGAATTGGCGTTGACGGACTTATCACCCAAGACCTGACCCTTGTGAAAATATGCCGTGAATGTTGCCCCGACCTTGAATATCACGCCTCCACCCAAATGACCATCCACAGCGAAAGCGGTGTGAAAATGGCTAAAAAGCTCGGTTTTTCAAGAGCCGTCCTGTCAAGAGAGCTTCCCGAGCATACCATAAAAGACCTCACCGCCCTTGGCATCGAAACAGAGGTCTTTGACCACGGCGCACTTTGTATGTCCGTGTCAGGTCAGTGCTATATGAGTGCGTTGATAGGTTCGAGAAGTGCCAACAGGGGTCTTTGCGCACAGGCGTGCAGACTGCCTGCTCAGGGAGATAAGATAACAAAGGGGCAGGAGCGTTATGCCCTCTCTCTGAAAGATATGTCCTATGTTGATAAGCTCCAAAGGCTCGAAAAGGACGGAGTTTCCTCTCTTAAAATAGAGGGCAGAATGAAGCGCCCCGAATATGTTGCGGCGGCAGTGAACTGCTGTAAAAATTCTCTGGAAAACAAGCCTTATGACCTGAAAGCCCTTGAAGCGGTCTTTTCCCGCGGTGGATTTACAGACGGCTATTACAATGGCAGATTAGGCAGAGAAATGTTCGGCACAAGGCAGAAAGAGGACGTTTCCGCCACCGCCAAAATTCTTCCCGAACTTCATGAGCTTTACCGCAGATGTGAAAAGCGCACAAAAGCCTTTTTCACCATAAAGCTTCAGGAGAATTCTCAGGCGGAGCTTTCTCTCCGTGACAGCGAGGGAAACACCGTTACCGTTTACGGCGATATACCGCAAAAAGCCTTGAAAAAGGCCTGCGACAGCGACTATGTAAAAAAACAGCTCTCCAAGCTTGGGGACACCATATATGAGTTCGGAGGACTTGAAGCCGCCATAGGCAAAGACCTTGCCTATCCAGCTTCCGCACTTAATGACCTAAGACGGCAGGCGGTAGAAAAGCTTGACCAAAAGCGTATAGACTTTTTCACCCATACTGCAGATTTTACCGACAAAGCACTTGTCGGTTCCCCTACCCTGCCAAAAGCCTATGAACACAAAAAGATCCGCATAATGCTCTCAAAACTCTCTCAGCTTGAGGGTGTTGACCTTGACAAAGCAGAGCTTGTGGGCGTGCCAATAGAGATAGCGTCAGAAGCGGCAAAGATCGTGTCAGACAAAAGCAAGCTTATGATAATAATGCCACGCTTCACATTTGACGAGAAAGCCCTGTGTGAAAAGCTTTCAGCCGCAAAAGAAGCAGGCATAACAAAAATGCTCGCCATGAATATCGGCCACTGCCTTATTGCGAATGACCTTGGCTTTGAGCTTCACGCAGGCTATTCGTTCAATCTCTGCAACTCAGCCGCATTGGACGAGGTAAAAAAACTTGGTGCAAAAGACTGCACAGTGTCCTTTGAGCTTAAAGCGTCGCAGATAGAAAAGTTAAAGAAGCCCATTGAGATAGGCTTTGTGGCATATGGCAGACTTCCCCTTATGCTCACAGCAAACTGTCCTATAAGAAACGATATGGGCTGTAAAAACTGCAAGGGCAAGCTTTTTGACCGCACAGGCAGAGAGTTTCCGGTGAGGTGTCCAAAGGGCAGAGATTGTGCAGAGATACTAAATTCCGATATTTTGTACCTTGCAGACAAGCTGACGGATTTTGACAATGCCGACTATATGGAGCTTCACTTCTATGAGGAGAACGCCCACAGGATAAACGAAATAATAAAAGCCTACAGTGGTGAAAGGGGTGCAAAGCCCGAAAACGCCACCAATGGCCTATACTACAGAGGAGTTTTATAAAATGAGATTACTTATAAAAAAGCTTAAGGAAAATGCAGTTATTCCTGCAAGACAAACAGAATTTAGCGCAGGCTATGACCTTTGTGCCTGCACAGACGCACCCGTAACCATAAAAGCAGGTCAGACCGAGAAAATACACACAGGCATATCAGCCGAGGTTCAGGGTGAGAAAAACTGCGTTCTTCTTATCTATGCCAGAAGCTCCCTTGCATCAAAGTTCGGCATCGCCCCTGCAAACTGCGTTGGCGTTGTTGATTGGGACTACAGAGGTGAGATAATCTGCGCTCTCCACAACAGTTCAAACAAGGACTACACAATAAACAGTGGCGACAGGATAGCACAGCTCGTGATAACCCCTGTTTTCACTCCCGAAGTAGAGGAAGTAACAGAGCTTTCCGATACAGAGCGTGGCGCAGGCGGCTTTGGTTCAACAGGCAAATAAGAATGGTGAAAACTGCATATGAAAATTTACAACGTTAAAATAAAGACCATGGACAGCGACAGACGTGTTATTGAAAACGGCTGGGTTGAGATAACAGACGGCATTATTTCCGCTGTAGAAAGCGGCTCTCCCGAAGCTGTCACAGCCGAGGACATAAACGGCAACGGCAGAACAGTTTACCCTGGTTTTATCGACATTCACACACATCTTGGACTATCCACAAGCGGCGTAGGCATGGAGGGCGAGGATTTCAACGAGGAATCTGAACCATGCACAGCACATATCCGCATTGTTGACGGCATAAACCCGATCGACTATTCCTTTGAGCTTGCAAGAAAAGCAGGCGTAACCTGCTGTCTTGTATCCCCAGGCTCAGCAAACCCAGTCGCAGGCAGTATTGCGGCAGTAAAAACCTATGGCAAGCGAATAGATAAAATGCTTGTAGGCACAGTTGGAATGAAATTCTCAATGGGTGAAAACCCTAAACTCACCTATTCTGACAAAGAGGACGCCCCCTACACCCGAATGGCGGTAGCAGGAATAATAAGAGAAGCGCTTATAAAGGCGCAGAAATACGGTGAAGCGGTCGAGCGTGCAATGGGAAGCGAGGAGGATATGCCTGAGTTTGACATGAAGTCGGAGGCTCTGCTCCCTGTTCTCAGAGGCGAAGTCAAGGCGCATTTTCATTGTCACAGGGCGGACGATATTTTCACCGCCATAAGGATAGCAAAAGAATTTGAGCTTGACTATGTGCTTATACACTGCACTGACGGTCATATCATAGCTGACGAGCTTGCAGAGGAAGAAGCAAGCTGTGTGATAGGTCCTGTAATATGCGACAGGTGCAAGCCTGAAATGGCAAATCTTACCCCGGCAAACGCAGGCATACTTTCTTCTCACGGCATAAAGGTAGCTATCTGCACCGACCACTCAGAAGTGCCGATAGAATATCTGCCCTTGTCAGCGGCTATTGCAGTAAAAAACGGTCTTGACTATGAAAAGGGCATTGAAGCTATCACCTGCACAGCGGCAGAGATAGCAGGCATATCCGACCGGGTAGGCTCTGTAAAGACAGGGCTTGACGCAGACCTCACCCTATTCAGCGGCGACCCACTTGATGTAATGGTATCACCTGACATGGTGATATGCGGTGGAAAAATAATTTGATATGATACTAATGCGGAACGGTTTTCGTTTCGCATTTTTTATTTGTACTTGTGTTATCCGCACTTTGTTATGCACTTTACAAACCATGTAGGGGCTGGCGCCCTCGACAGCCAGCACCTGTTTGCCTGCTCAATCCTGCGATAACCCCACAAATGGCGGTAGGGGCGAACAGCGTTCGCCCGCCTTTATTCACCTACATGGTTTGTACAAATTCAACCCTCGCAACTCCTCGAAACGGGACGTCGTATTTCTGCAAAGCAGAAATTGCGCTGCTCCCCTACAGGTATTCGGGCAAGTTTCTGCGCCGCAAAATCGCTCCGCTCTTTGCGGATATACGTTTTGCTTTGGGATAGAATAGCGGTGCAGATTGTGTTACTCCGATATTTCTTTTGTCTGATATCTTATTTCTATATGCTTTTAATACTACAATCTGCACCTAGTCGGCTATCGCCGAATGAGGCTCTGCCTCATACTCCGCTAGGGGCTTTGCCCCTAGACCCCACAAGCCCTCCAGCGCCGAGCTTGAGCGTGCGCTTTATCTCTCGCTTCGCTCGGTGCTTGGGGGCAGCTTTGCTCATTCCTCATTCTTAATTCCTCATTCCTAACTCCTCACTTGATCGTTTCTTTTACTTAAAATGCACAAAAATGCTTGAAAAATATCAAAAAATTTGCTATAATATTATTGATTATATCCGTATTCTTCAACAGCACCGAAAGGGAGTGACTTTTTTGCCGAAATTTGAAAGCGGTATGGAAAATATGGCGGATATGTTCGTCTTTGAAACAGGCGACCTTCTGGAAAAGCTGGACGAGATCCTTATGCGCACCGAGCAGGAAGACTCTATCTCCTCCGACGATATCAACGAGATATTCCGTACCATGCACACTATTAAAGGCTCTGCCGCCATGATGAGTATGCACAATATGTCTACCCTTGCCCACTCAGTTGAGGATCTCTTCTACATTATCCGTGAAGACCCTGCTGTGAAATATGACAAGTCTGCTCTCTATGAGCTTCTTTTCTCAGCCTCCGATAACCTTAAATCTGAGCTTGACAGCATTTATGACGACGCTCCGCTCACCGATTTTTCAGAGCTTGAAAATAAGATACACGCCTTTGCTGCCACCATGAAAGGTCAGCCTGCCACAGACAGTTCCGATACTTCCTCAGCCGATACCGACACCTATGAGGGGATTTTCCCTGATGATGAAAAAGAGGGCATCTTCACCTATAAGGTCACATATTCCGAAAGCTGTGCAATGCCTGATATGCGTGCATTGGTGCTTTTGCGTGCCTTAGGTAAAATGTGCGAGGTAATAAAAACTTTCCCTGAGGATCTTGACGCCGACAATGCAGGGGACGAGATATCAAAAAAGGGACTTTACATAAAGCTTATCACCGATGACCCGAATGGCGTTCTTGACCTTATGAAAAACGCCGTGAACGTTGACAAAGCCGAGCAGGTGAAAAAGCCTGAGCAACCTGCTAACGCAGCCAAAAAAACTCAGCCTGCCCAAAAGTCTGCTCCGGAAAAGTCAGCCCCAAAGCCTGCTCAGCCTGCAAAGTCAGCCCCAAAGCCTGCTCAGCCTGCAAATACAGTCCCCAAAAAGCCTGCCGAAAAGCATGAGCAGTCCATGATATCCGTCAAGCTCGATAAGCTCAACAGGCTTCTTGACCTTGTGGCTGAGATCGTTATAACCGAAGGTTCTGTTATCTCCTCCCCCGACCTGAAAAAAGCCGAGATAAACCTTGACCGCTTCAATAAATCCTCCCGTGAGCTGAAAAAGCTTACCGACGAGCTTCAGGACGTTGTAATGTCCATACGAATGGTGCCTGTTTCCACAGCATTTCAGAAGATGAACCGTGTTGTCAGAGATATGAACCAAAAGCTCAAAAAGAACGTTACTCTTGTGTTTGAAGGGCAGGAAACGGAAGTGGATAAATCTATCGTAGATATCCTCAATGACCCCCTTATGCACATTGTGAGAAACGCAGTTGACCACGGCATAGAAGACCCCGAAGTCCGTGCAAAAGCAGGCAAAACCGAGCCTGCCACAGTTACTCTGAGCGCAGGCTATGACTCCAACGAAGTGGTTATCTCCTGCCGTGACAACGGTGCAGGAATGGATACCGCAAAGCTTATGGCGAAAGCCAAGAAAAACGGTATGCTCACCAAGCCTGAGAATGAATATACCGACAAAGAGATATTCAATTTTGTTGTGGCGGCAGGCTTTTCCACCAATGATAAAATAACCGAATATTCAGGCAGAGGCGTTGGAATGGACGTTGTAAAGAAAAACCTTGAGAAAGTCGGCGGAAAGCTCTATGTTGACTCCAAGTTTGGCGAAGGCTCTGTCTTTACTATCAGGATACCACTTTCTCTGTCTATCCTTGACGTTTTAAGCGTTGACGTAGGTGGCGAGAATTTCTCTCTGCCTGTTTCCGCAGTTTCCGAAGCTTTCTCCTGCAAAGCCGAAAGCTTTATCACCGACCCCGAGGGCAACGAGTTTATAATGCTCCGTGAAAAATGTCTGCCTCTTATCAGAATGAGCGACCATTTTGATATACCAAATGCCGAAAAGGACGTAACAAAGGGCATAATGCTCTGTTGTAAAGACGGTGGCAAGGAAGCCGTCCTCATGGCAGACAGGATAACAGTTGACCAGCAGGTGGTAGTAAAACCGTTCTCACCTCTCCTTGATGCCTATCCCCTCAAGGAATCAGGCATGGCAGGCTGTTCAGTCCTCGGTGACGGCAGCATAACCATAATACTGGATATGAAAGAATTTCTCGGCAATTATGACTTCCGAAAGGGTGAATAAAGATGTCAGAACAGGATATAAACGAATTTTGTCAGAAGGGCGGAAAAATACTCTCCTTTGTTTCTGATGAAAAATATTACGCCTTTGAGGTAAAAGATGTCACCGATATAATAGGGCTTCTCCCCATTACAAGGCTCCCGAAAACACCAAAGTTCATAAAAGGCGTTATAAATCTCCGAGGAAAAGCCGTTCCCGTGATAGATCTCCGCCTGCGTCTTGGACTACCCGAAGGGGAGTATGACAACAGAAGCAGTACCATAGTGATAGAAGTCGGCTCAAATCAGGCTGGCATAATATGCGATAAGGTCTTGGACGTTGAGGATATCCTCCCCCAGCAGACCGCCGTGTCGCCCGTAAAAAACAGCCTTGTAAAATGCTTTATAAACGCAAACAACAAAAATATATCCCTGCTTGACCCTGATATTCTGGTCAGAACAAACAGGTAAAACATAATAACAAGGAGGAAGAGGAATGCTGTCACGTCTTGAGATCTCTCAGTCAGACTTTGACGAGCTTACTGCATTCATAAAAGAAAAATACGGTCTTGACCTTGCAAGGAAAAAGTCTATCGTTGAAAGCAGGCTGAGCAACTATGTATTGGACTGCGGCTTCAACAGCTTTTCAGAATATCTCAGCGCCGTCTACAGCGATGAAACAGGCAGAGAAACTGCCAACCTTATAAACCGCCTTACTACCAACCATACATATTTCATGCGTGAAACGGACCATTTCCAACACTTCATGGAGAAATTTCTTCCCTATGCCGAAAAAAACGTCCTCGATCATGATATGCGTATATGGAGTGCAGGCTGCTCATTCGGCAACGAGCCATATAATCTTGCCATGTGTATGGACGATTATTTCGGCTTTGACCGCCGTTTCTGGGACTTGAAAATACTTGCCACGGATATCTCCCTTAACGCACTGCGTTCTGCCAAAAACGGCATTTATACCAGTATGTCCATAAAGAATATCCCCGAAGATTGGCGTAAAAAGTATTTTCACCCATATTCAAACACAAAGGATCTCTGGCAGGTCAGCGATACAATAAGGCAGAATGTTGAGTTTCGCTACCACAATCTTATGGATGATTTCACTTTCAAAAAGAAATTCGACCTTATCGTCTGCCGTAACGTCATGATATATTTTGACGACGATACAAAAGCCGAGATATGCAGAAAATTCTATGACGCAATGGAGGAGGGCGGCTATTTCTATATCGGTCACGCAGAATCCGTGCCGAAGAATATGCCTTTTGTAAAAGTTGCCCCCGCAATATACCGCAAGCTGGGAGGGGATAAAAAATGACGCCTCTCTTTCTTGTGATAACCGAAAACAAAGCCTTTGCACAGCTTTGCAGAAAGGCCCTTACAAACGCAGGCTTCCAAAGCTCAAAGCTCGCCTCAACGTGCCTTTGCAACGGCAGAAAAAGCGTCACTGCCCTTTCTCCGGACTATGTTCTTCTCGACGGCGATTGCCAGGACAATATGGACGACTACATCATAAGCCTTGCTCCACGATATTCTGTGCCTATAATCTATCTTACCATTCAGCACAACAATAAATATCCCATGATGCAGGCAGGTGCCATAGACGTCGTATATAAACCTGACGGCACTCCGTCTGATAACGAGCGTTTTCAGAAACGCTTTACCGAAAGCATACAGCGCCTTGAAAAAGCAAGAGCTAATTCTGTTGTGCATATACCTGCCATAAATACCTCCAGAATAATAGCCATAGGCGGTTCAACAGGCTCAACGGAAGCCCTGAAAGCTATCCTTAAAGACCTCCGCCACGACCTGCCTCCTGTAGTAGCAGTCCTGCATATGCCTGCAGGCTATACAAGGATATATGCCGAACAGCTATGCACTGAAACCGGTCACAACGTTGTGGAAGCCAAAAGCGGTCTGTATCTCAGCCAAGGCATGGTGGTAATAGCGCAGGGCGGTCAGCACCTTAGATTGTTCAGGGATAAAAAGGGCTATTTTGTCACCTCTGAAGCAGGTGTAAAGGTTTCAGGTCACTGTCCGTCAGTTGACGTGCTTTTTGACTCTGTGGCATACAGCGCAAAGCGTAACGCTATAGGCGTTATCCTCACCGGCATGGGCTGTGACGGCGCAAAGGGTATGCTCAACATGAAGAAAATGGGAGCATATAATATCGGACAGAACGCAGAAAGCTCCATAGTCTATGGTATGCCCAAAGCCGCATATGAAAACGGCTCAGTGTCAAAGCAGTGTCCCCTTGACAAGATAGCACAGGAGATACATTATCGCATCGACAGCGGCTTATGATAAAATAAAACAAGGAGGGATAGCTGTGGAAAACAGCAGATATCTCATTTTCACCTCAGCAGGGCGAAGCTTTTCACTGCCCTTTGAGGATATAAAAATAATCATAGCGGCGCAGACCCCAACTCCCGTGCCTGATTTTCCCGACTATGTGCCGGGAACAGTGGTGAACGAGGGCGAGGTAGTGCCTGTCATAGACCTGCGCAGACGTTTCCACTATGAGCCAAAAGAGATCTCCGACAGAGATTGCATAATAATCACAATGGGCGAAGAGGTTTCCATAGGGCTTTTGTGCGACAGCGTAACAGGCTTCACGGATATTCCCGAGGATAAGCTGTGCAAAGCCCCAAACGTGAACGAAGAAGCCTGCGCAGATTTTCTAAAAGGAGAATTTCTTCTGGAGGGCAAGCCATGCTATGTCCTTGACAGCGAAAAAGTAATAAAGCTCAGCGACCGTGAAAAGGTAGCAAATACAGAGCGAAAGGATAAATAAAAATGAGAGAGATAAACGTTTCAGAAGTAGAAGAACTTGTAAGAGATCTGTGCATAAAAGCTAATCTGTATCTTCCTGAGGATATGGAAAGCTGTATAGAGTGCAACGCCAGGAAAGAGCAGTCCCCGGTGGGAAAGAACGTCTTTGCTGATATCCTTGACAATATGAGAGTAGCAAGAGAAGAAACTATCCCTATCTGTCAGGACACAGGCATGGCAGTTATCTTCATGACCGTAGGACAGGACGTGCATTTTGTAGGCGGTTCGCTGAATGAAGCCATAAATAAAGGCGTAGCAAGAGGCTATACAGAGGGCAGACTGCGCTGTTCCATAGTATCCGACCCATTGGAAAGAGTAAACACAGGGGATAATACACCGCCTGTTGTGCATCTTAAAATAGCAGAGGGAGAAAAGGTAGAAATAATGGTAGCACCAAAGGGCTTTGGCAGCGAAAATATGTCACAGCTCAAAATGATGACCCCGTCAGTGACCGAGGACGAGATAGTGGATTGGGTAGTATCAGTTTGCGCAAAAGCAGGCTCTAACCCATGTCCGCCAATAGTCATAGGCGTAGGCATAGGCGGCGACTTTGAGAAGTGCGCATACCTTGCAAAGAAAGCGCTGTGCAGAAGTGTATCAAAGAGAAATCCAAAGGAACGTTATGCAAAGCTTGAAGCGAAAATGCTGGAGAAGATAAACCTCCTTGGCATAGGACCACAAGGCTTTGGCGGCACACAGACCTGCCTTGCAGTAAATATAGAGGAAGCACCGACCCATATCGCAGGCCTGCCGGTGTCAGTGAACGTAGGCTGTCATGTGACAAGACACGCAAGCGGGGAGATATAAGGGCATAATGTGGGGGCGAACAGTGTTCACCCGCCTTTGTTCGTTTGAATGACTTCACGAAAAAAACAAAACTCACTACTTCGATAACGGGACTTCCGCCGCAAAATCGCTTCGCTCTTTGCGGATTTACATTTGCTAAGGGATAGGGAAAACGGTGCAGATTTTTGCTCCGATATCACCTTTGTTTGATATCGGACTTTCATGTGCTTTTTTTCTCATTAAATCTGCACCTAGTCGGCTTACGCCGAATGAGGCTCTGCCTCAAACTCCGCAAGGGACTCTGTCCCTTGACCCTGCAAGCCCTCTAACGCCGGGCTTGAGCCTGCGTTTTACCTCTCGCTTCGCTCGGTGCTAATTTTTACTTTGTGCTTGTGCACAACTCTGGTCAGCTTTGCCAATTCCTCACTCCTCATTCCTCACTCCTCATTTCTACCTCTTTTCTCCACAACACCAATACCCCGATAACATTCGGCACTGCCATAAGTCCATTGAAAATATCCGACACTCCCCACACAAGCTCCATGCTCCACATCGTTCCAATGCACCCACAAGCTATCGCCATGATCCTATAGATCATATCACTTCGAGGGAAAAGGTATCTCCAAGCCCTCTCCCCTATGAAAAACCACCCTGCCACTGTCGCTAATGCAAAAAGTATCAGCGAACCTGACATGAAATACTTCCCCGCTCCCCCAAGGGTAGCCACATAAGCCCTCACTGCCATATCCTCCCCCGTGAGGTCAGTGCCGCTTATTATTATCACCACAGCCGTCAAAGTGCATATGACAAAGGTATCTATAAAAACCTCAGCCATTGCCCATGTTCCCTGCAATTCAGGCGACTTTATCCTGCACGAGCTGTGTACTGCCACCGTCGAGCCTAAGCCTGCTTCGTTTGAAAACGCTCCACGCTTTAACCCCTCCACCATGGAAAATATTATCGTCCCTGCCACCGAGCCTGTTATGCAGGCTGTGGGGCAAAAGGCGTTTTTTACTATCATTGCTATGGCTCCTGCGGCTTTTAATGGGTGAAATATTATCACTCCCAAACTGCCGCCTATGAAAAGCACCGCCATTATAGGCACAAGCTTTTCGCAAAGACAAGCTGCTGAGTTTTTTCCCACAGCTACTAAAAATACGAAAATAAGCACCACAAGTGCAAATATATACGAGGGTATCCCCAACCCCTCTCGGGCAGCCGCAGCCGCCGAACCCGTCTGCACCATGTTGCCCATTCCAAGGGACGCACCCACCGTAAAAACCGCAAACAAAACAGCCGTTAGCTTCGTTCTGCCTATCTTTTCGAGATAAGACGCCGCACCGCAAAGCTTTCCGTCAGAATATCTCACTCCCAGATAGTTTTCGCAGTAGGCAAGCCCCATTCCGAAAAATGCAGACACCCACATCCAGAATACCGAGCCTGCGCCCCCTATCCTGATACATTCCCCCACGCCCACCACCGAGCCTGTTCCTACAGTTGCCGCAAGCGCCGTGGAAAATGTCTGAAACTGCGAGAGAGAATCGCTTTCGGAGCTTTCTTTTTTAAACAGCGTAAAAACCGTTTTCTTCATTATTTTTATAATGTGTATCTGTGGAAATCCAAGCTTTATGCTCAGATATATTCCGCCCCCAAGCAAAAGTATCAAAAGCGGAACGCCCCACAAAAACGAATTTATCTTGTTTATTATAGCCGTAAGTTCCATAGCTTTCCCCCGAAAACACTTTTTTCGTGCAAATAATTGCCTTATAAATGATATGATATAAAAGGGAGATTAATTCTTGAAAACTGAGATAACCATACATACAAATACGCCAAAAAACAAACAGCGAGGTGAACGTCCTCAAATGCACAGATATAAGCCCTCAAAAATACCGCTTTTTATCTTCTGGGCTATCCTTGCGGTAATATTGTTTCTTATCCGCTATGCGGTCAATCTCATAGAAAAACTTATCCCATTTTCCGTGAATTATATCCTTATGCCACTGTGGATAATCGCCGCACTTTTTTGCCTGCTGGTGCTTCCCTTTTATTTCATCAGATCTTATTTCACCGTCAGCTCAAAAGAAGTCACCGCCTTTACAGGGCTTTTCTTTACCATGCGGCATTTTATGCCCACCTCGGCAATAAAATCCGTCACCACCATAATAACTCCCCTGGGCAGTATAACAGGACTTAACTTCGTTGTCTTAAATGCCTTGGGCGCAAGACTTCTTATACCTTTTATGAGCCGCCGTGATGCCATGGAAATATCCGCCATAGTAAACAGCTCCATACGAAACAGAGAACGCAAAGAAGACTAGATACCATAGACAGGAAAGGTTTAAATGAGCCGCAGAGAAACTATCAAGGAAAAAAGAAGCTGGCTGAAGAATTTCTTCACCCACCGCCAGCACCCTATAATGATATTATCTTATACAACTAAATATATGTGGCTTCTTGCTATCCCTCTTGCCAAGTATCTCATAGCCGCAAAATTCAACTTTCAAAGCTGGTTTCAGGCACATTGGGTTGATATCCTCACTATCACATTTATCTTCGGCTACGCTTTCCTGCGCTGGATATTCGTCTACTATGAGCTTGAAGAAGATTGCATCATAGCCCACACAGGCTATTTCGGCATAACACGAACTAAGGTCTATTTTGCCGAGATAAGCTCATTGTCACTGTCGCAAGGATATATTTCCAGACTTATACATTCCTGTGCCGTATACATAGACACCGATGCAAAATCACTGCAAAATGCAGATATAATGCTCACCCTTACAAAAAAACGAGCCTTTGAGCTTTATCATTTTGCCACCGCCAAATGCAAAAACAAACCTAAATATGTCTACAACTCAAAGAAAAGCCTGCTCGTTATATTCTCTCTTATCTTTTCATCAACTCTGTCAGGCATGATAATCGTGCTGTCAGTACTTTACGAAGCATATAGGATAGTAGGACGAGAGGCGGAGGAACAAATACTCCGCAGAGTGAATACGGAGATAGCAAAAGTTCCGGTGCTTGCAGAAGTGCCTGAATATATCCTTATCGCAGGCGGTGTGCTGGCAGGAGGCTGGCTCATATCATTTCTGTCAAATCTAATGCGCCACTGGAATTTTTCCTGCACACGCTGTGCCGACCTTTTCATAATCAGAAGCGGGATAGGCACAAGACGCAGACACGTCCTCTATAGAGATAGAGTAAACTATATCGACCTAAGACAATCATTGCTTATGAAGATATGCAAGATAACCTCTGTGTCTGCCCACTGTACAGGATACGGAAAAAGACGGCTTGAAATATCAGCCCTTATACCGATAACGACAAACGGACAGGTTGACCGCTCCCTGAAGATGCTCATGCCGAAAATACCGCCGGTGAAAAGCGACATCTCCACAGGAAAAGCCGACCTTGGCAGATTTATAACGATACCGCTCATATGCACGTTTATACCCATCGTATCAGGAAGAGGAGCGCTTTACTTTTTTCCTAACTGGAAAAGAGAAATAACCATACTTGTTATACTAACTACCATACCATTGCTGTGGCTCGTGATAGTCAAGGCGGCGGCAGCATTCACAACTTCAATAGGCTTTGAAAACGGGTATTGTACATTGTCATATTGTAAATGGTATAGCTTTCATAAATCAATAGCCGCACTTGACAGAGTGTCAATGGTAACGGTCATGCAAAATCCGTTTCAGAAGATAAGCCATACTTGTGCCGTGAGAGTTTATACCAATTCGGAGAGTACAGACTATCATGCCGTAAAGGGACTTAATTATGATAAGGTCATAAAATTGTTGAACAGGAATGGGTATGCGGTGTGAAAAATGAGAAATGAGGAATTAGCATAGTAGACCAAAGTTACCCCCTCAGTACCGGGCTAAGCGATTTTGCGGCGGTAGAACTTTGGTGTAGGGGCTGGCGCCCTCGACAGCCCGATATCGAAGCGGCTAAGCTTGGAATTTTCACGAATGAAAAGAAACAGACAATGTTGTGAATTGTTGCGCCGAACTTTGTGCGGATAACGCAAGCTCGTACAGGCAAATAGGAAATGGGCTGTCGAGGACGCCAGCACCTACACAGTTTGATAAACAAATATCATCAGGGACGACCACCTCGTCCCCGATTTTTTTATTCAAAAAAATTTTTTTCACTGCAACATTTCAGTGAAAAATATACACTTATATTATGACGGACGACAGGGGGGATCAGATTGGACAAAAAGGGAAGAAAAAAGCTCGCAGAACTTGCGGTGAACGGCGATACGGACGCCTTTTCTAAGCTCTATGGAGAGATATATAAGGAGCTTTATTATTACGCCCTCGCTAACCTGCAAAATGCCGAGGACGCCGCCGATGCAGTGCAGGACGCTGTGCTGGACGGCTATATGAGCATCTCCTCGCTGCGGAAAAGCGAAGCTTTCGATAGCTGGATGTTCAAAATTCTGGTCGCCAAGATCAAACAAAAACAAAAGGAATACGCCCAAAGACGCTCTAACCTCGATTATATTAATGAAAGCGACGCAATAATCAAGGACGAAAACGGATTCGAGCGGTGCGAGATCTTAGAAGAGTTTGCTGATCTCAGTGAAGCGGAAAGACTCTGTATATCACTTCACTGTATAGCAGGCTACAAAGGCAGGGAGATAATGGAGATAACAGGTATTAAAGATACGACAGTCCGTTCCCATATATCCAGAGGTAAAGCAAAAATACGCAGTAAGCTGTTTGGAAAGGAGGTGACATGATGAGAAATTTAAGAAAACGCAGAAAGCTTATCAGACAAATGGAACAGACAAACAAAATTCCTGATAAGCTCATGCCCCAGGAAATAAAAGATATGCTGGACGCGGCAGGCTTCAGACCCGTTATCGAAAATACTCCAAATAGTGCAGAGATAAAAATAAACAGCGGCAGAAGCAACGCCCTGAGATGTCTGGCTGTGGTGGCGGCTTTCGTCCTTGTGGTAGGCGGATTTGTTGTGCTTAGGTTCAGCAATACCCAGTTCGTCAAAAAATACCCCAATTCCGCTTCTTCACAGTCCGCTGACGCCTCAGGTCTTGACGGCCTCCGTGGAACGACCTATAAGGGTCTTTACAACTATATAAATAGCAACAGCAAAAACATAGAGGACTTTATAGTTGACAATAGCTATATATTCAAAAATATCGACACTTTGACTGTTGATGACGATGACTATGTGGCTTTGTATAAGCAGGCACTTAGAGATCACCAGCTCACCCCTAACCCCGCTGGTATACAGCTCACTCGCTCAGGAGTGGATATCACCCCCACAACCAGCATAGATGAGCTGGAAACAAACATAACCTACGGAAATGCCCATTTCATTACTGACAATGGCGGTATCGACGTTTATATTACCCAAAACGGAAATATCACAAAGTCAGAACAGGATATCTTTGCGGAAACCTTCCTTAAAAAAGGTCTTGTCGACATTGCCGAATACGAACAGTACGGCTGTAAGTTCGCTCCAAGCGTTGTTGCAATGTATTTGGATAATAACGAGCTTTACGCTTTCTTCGACTTTATCTTACCCGTGAAGTCAGGAAAGAAAAACCTCGATATCGAATACTGCGGAATGTGCGTGTTTGACGTGAGCGACCCTGAGAATATCAAGCTCATAAGCGAGTTTGAACAGCCCGGCGTGCTGGAGGGCATAAGAAAAGTTGACGGAAAGTTTTTCATCGTGTCACGCTACACCCGAGCAGCTTCACTGGTATTAGATGACCAAAAGCCCGAGGATATCGCACCCGTGCGATACATCAATGGTGAAAAACAGCTTTTTGAAGAAAGTGAAATGTATATCACAGCCAGAGATAATACACCGTCCATGATCCTGCTTTCGTCCTTTGACGGAAAAAATCAAGGCTCATACATGGCTTCAAAGCTTATCGCCTGCGGTGAAAGCAGCATCTTAATGGGAACAGACAACATTTATATTTTAAGAGCATATGGCTTTGAAAAAACAGACGATGATTACAGCACAGTGCCAACAAGAGCGCTTATTACAAGAATAAACTACGGCGGCGGCGACATGGAGCTTAACAAAACCCAGACCGTCACAGGCGCAGACGCCGAGCATATAAGCCACGCCATATCAGGCGACGAGTATAACGGCAGATTGTCGCTGTTCTCAAACGACTCTGCAAACATTTACGATATCAGCACACACAATATCTATAGCGGCATTAATATCTGCACCCTGTGGCTTTTTGACAATGACCTTGGCGGCCCTGTGAAAAAGACCCTCACATACGAGGACACTGATTTCGAGAGTGCAAGATATAACACGTTCTATCATTCTATGCTGTATGTTTACAGAGATTATTCTTCCGCTTACAGCAATGATGACACTTATCAGGCAGCGAACAATATCCAGCTTGATGAAGTATATGATTTCTCAGACCCAAACAAGATAACTCAGGTGACCCCTGATGATAAAATGATAGCAGTGTCAACGGCAAACAACTTCTTCCATTATAGCCTGACAAACTATAATGACGATATCGCCGTGCGTACCGACAGCACGTCATTTGACTCTTTCAGCGTAAAGATACTCGACAAGAGCAAAACAGAAAAGCAAGAAACCCTTTTATACGGCTCAAGCGGCAAGGGCATAGCGAATGCTAACGGCACAGTGGATCAGGTGCAGGTTTATGACACAGAGGTAGTAAAGAAATTCAACTTCTTCAAGACTATACAGGAATACAAATATCACGAGAAAGAAATGGGAACAACAGTTGATAAAGCGGACATCACCCAGAGATCTGCCTACACTGTTTTTTCAAATTCAATAATAACAGACAACGAAAACGGATATATAGCCATACCATTCAATGACATTACCACAGTAGGCAAGACCACCGACGGCTACAATTTGGACTATACCTATTATAATAAAACTATAGAAAAAATGCTGGTAATGAAATATGACATAGAAACAAAAACTTTCAGCGAGTGTGGAACTATAAAGCTTGACGAATATACAGATTATCTTGACGATTATTTCGATCATGCTAGTGAAGACGAGATCACGGCTCTGGTCAACGACAATGACCAGAGAGATCGTTACCGCAGTGCATTCGTTCAGGACGGATATATTTATATCTTCTCCGACAGACAGATACGCTCATACAGCTATGCCGATCTCTCAAAACCCACTGACAGTGTAGACATAGTTAAATAGCATTACACCAAATTTCCCCTTTAGCACCCGACGGATAAATTTCTGTCGGGTGTTTTTTTGCTAAAACGTTTTCGTTATTGCACACAAATAAAGCCGCCGCAAATTGTATAGTATGTACAATAAATGTTCACAGTAATATAACCAATTGAATTTCTGTTTGTGCTAAAATAATATGGTTTTAGGAATAAATATCAGACATAAATAGGAGAAAGAATTATGAAAGACCTAACGAAAGGAAATATCACAAAGCTTATTTTGATGTTCGCCCTGCCCCTTCTGCTTGGCAACGTTTTTCAGCTTTTTTATAATCTTGCCGACACCCGTATCGTGGGTCAGACCCTAGGCAAAAACGCCATAGCCGCCCTTGGCGCAACTTCATCAGTGAACACCGTCATAATAGGCTTTCTGAACGGTCTTACAAACGGCTTTGCCCTTGTGACAGCACGCTTTTTCGGTGCAAAAGAGTTTGACCGCCTGAAAAAGTCCGTCGCCCACGCCCTTACCCTCGGTATCGCAACGGCAATAGCCCTCACCACCCTCAGCCTTGCATTTATCGACCCACTGCTGAGAGCGCTGAACACTCCTGACAACATCTTTAAGCAGGCAAAAACCTACATAGTCATAATCCTTGCAGGAATGATAATATCAATGTTCTATAACATCTGCGCAGGTATCCTCCGTGCAGTCGGCGACACTGTTTCGCCACTTATCTTCCTTATAATATCAACTATCGCTAATATCGGGCTTGACCTTCTCTTTATCCTAGGCTTTAAAATGGGCGTTGAGGGTGCAGCCTATGCCACCCTTATCGCACAGGGTATCTCAGTTGTGCTTTGTATAATATACATCATTAAAAAACACAAATTTCTTATCCCATCAAAAAGCGACTTCCGCTTTAACTTCAAGCTCGCAGGAGATATGTATGCAACAGGAGTTTCAATGGGACTTATGATATCTCTCGTTGGTATCGGCACTGTTATAATGCAGGGCGCAATAAATATCTTCGGCACTGACATAATAGTCGCCCACACCACCGCAAGAAAAATATCTGAGATCTTTATGCTCCCTATATCAGTTTTCGGTGCAGCTTCAGCAACCTTTTCAAGCCAGAACTACGGTGCAGGCAGGATAGACAGAGTAAAAGAAGGCGTGAAAAAAGCGACCCTCATAACATGGGGCTGGTCTGTTATCGTAATAGCCGCAACATGGCTTTTCACACCATTTTTCGCACACCTTATCACAGGTATCAGCGACCCTGAGATAGTGGGTACAGTGGAAAAATACATGAAAATAAACACAGCATTTTACTTTATCCTCGGCATAGTAATAGTTTTCAGAAACGCACTTCAGGGCGTAGGAGATAAGATAACACCTATAGCTTCAAGCATAATAGAGCTTTTGGGCAAGTTCGCAGTGGCAATGATACTCGCCCCACGCATGGGATATTTCGGCATCATGATAAGCGAACCCCTTGTGTGGGCAGGCATGGCAGTTATGCTCGGCATAGGCTTTGCCGCAAATAAGACCTTCCGTAAAGAGAATATTCCCAATACGGCAGAGCAAATGTAAATAGTCTGTTAATTTACATAAAACAGATAGCTCCCTATGTAGAAAAAAGTAAGCCACTATTGATTTTATCAAAGAAACGTGTTATAATTAGTAAAAACATACAATCCACAAAAGTGTGGCTGACATACCATAGACGTGAAAGGGGGAAATGCCTGCAAACGGCAGGCATCACAGAAAAAATGCTTTCAAAAATATTGTCAAAAGAGGAATGTGCAAAGTGCAGGATATGCTGCTGCTTTGACAGCTATGATATATGGGAAACACCATATATCTCACAAACGCTTGCAAGCAAGATATTGCAGGAATATGCCCCTAAGCAGGAATTTATAAAAAAGGAAAACCATTTCTTGTTCAAAATGGATAAGGAACAGAATGCAGACCTGTATTATTGCCCAATGCTGGATAACGAGAAGGGCTGTATATTAGGCGACGACAAACCGTTCGATTGCAGGATATGGCCGCTGAGAGTAATGGCACTGAATGAAACTAAAGTAATAACATTGTCGCCGGTCTGTCCTACTATGAATGAAAAGTCCATAAAGGAGCTGACGAAAACAGCTAACGAGCTGGCAGATCAGATATTTGAGTATGCAGACGAAAATCCGGAAGCCGTAAAACCATATCTTGACGGCTATCCAATATTGGTGGTAGAGGGCAAGAAGTATAAGGATACCCTCGTATAAAAAGTAAAAACCCAAAAACAAAGCGGTGTCGGAGTGAAAAACTCTGCACCGCTTTTTCTATCCCATAGCATAAAGTAAGATCCGCAAAGAATGCCAGCGATTTTGCGACGAAAAAAATCGACACAAATGTGTAGGGGCTGGCGCCCCCGACAGCCCTCACCTGCTTGCTGCTCAACCATGCGGTATATGCACAATGAACTGCACAATATTTTCCAACACGGGACGTCGTATTTTTGCAAAGCAGAAATTGCGCCGCTCCCCTACAGTTAGTTTGTGCGGTTATCATGAATTTCAAGCAACTTACCTCAAAAACAAATAATAAATAAGCCCGTAAAGCACACTAGCCAAAGTGCCGTAAAGAATAACAGGACCGCTGATAATGAATATCTTCGCCCCAAGCCCAAGAATATATCCCTCCGTCTTGAACTCAAGAGCAGGCGCTGCCACAGAATTCGCAAAACCTGTTATGGGTACAAGCGTACCTGCACCTGCGTGCTTCGCTATGCGGTCATACCAGCCAAGACCTGTGAGAAGAGCCGATAAAAATATCAAAGTTATTGATACCGACATTGAGGCGTTATCCTTGGATAAGCCTAAATATAAATACATATCCATAAGTGATTGCCCAATAACGCATATAAGTCCGCCAAATAAAAACGCCTTCGGTATGGTCACCCACCACTTCGTCCCGTGAGAAGCCTCTTTGTACATCTCGCTGTATTGTGCCTTGCTCAAATTTATATCCATTTTGTTCTCGCTCCTTTTTGTTTCTGACTGCCAGTATTGTGCCACATAAAGCTTAGGTTATTCATATTTTAAGTGCACGATTTTCGCATGATTTGTTCAATATGTTGCTGTAAGGTTAATATTTTTATATAGTTTCAACAAGTTTTGTATAATGTAAACGATTTATCATAGGGAAATTTGTTAAAATAGTATCTTGAAAAAAATGCGAAAATTTTGTATCATATTCATTAGAGATATTCTATCTTAGGGGTAGTGTAACTGCCATTATTTTTCAGGAGGTTATTATAATGAAAGCTAAAAAAATTCTTGCTGCTGTCACAGCTCTTTCTCTGACAACAGTAGTATTCGCATCATGCGGCGATTCAGCTGATTCTTCAAGCTCTACTGCTGCCGTAACAACTACAGCTGCTACTACAACTACAGCTGCAACAACTACAACAGCTGCTACAGAGGATTCTGCTGCAACAGGCGGCGGAGCAGGCGACTCTGCTGTAGCAGCAGACAGCACAGCTGACTCAAAGACAACAGGCGGTGACTCTGATTACACACCTGTAAAGACATTCAAGGGCTATGATGCATTCCTTATGTTCGGTGACGGAGAGTGGCTCTGGGGCAACTGGGAAGGTCAGGGCGAACCTGAAGCTACTAAAGCATTCGGCGTTGACGCTGACATAACAGGCGACGGTGAGTACACAGTTTCTATCACAAACGCTTCTATCTCTTATGACGATCCGGACGAGGGCATCAACCCACAGATCGCTCTTGACGGCGACTATGCTGTTGGCGCTCAGGGTTGCGTAGTAATGTGCGTTGATATCATCGGTCTTCTTAACGGCGAAAAACTCAAGGGCACAGGCGATCCTAAGACTGATAAGGAAACTTCAGGTAAGTACAACGCTGACGATCTCAAGGTAGAGCTTAAGTCTATCAAGGCTGACGGTCAGGAAGTTGCATTCGATAAAGCTAAGATCAAGTATGGCAACATCGAGGACAACAACAACTGCTACAGAATCGAGATCTACAACGATTACGGCGATACAGCTAAGGATTCTCCTATCGACAAGGACAATCTTGCATTTGAGGACAGCCTTGAGATTACATTCTCTATCGAGGGTCTTTCTGAATAATTTTTCATGAAAACTAAGAGCAGACCGCAATATGGTCTGCTCTTTTGTATTTTTATACATCTTTCCAGTGACAAAAAGTGTGACAGATTTTTTTAAAATAGCTGTCACACTTTTATGTTGACATGAAACTAAGGGGAATATATAATAATAGTATTATAGTAATTCTATAATATCATCACATATTTTATTAATCCCCTAAGAAAAAAGCCGTGGTACCCTTTCTTACCACAGCTTTTTTCTTTTTTTATCCACTTTTGTTATCTATTCCGCCTGACTGTCTGCCACCAGACCGCCGTTATCCGCCATAAGCTTGAATTTTATCTCAAACTCTCTCTCATCACCGCTGTCCGTCTTGCGATATACCTTGCAGACGACTTCATCTCCTGCCTGCTTTCCTGAAAACAGCGACGCTATATCCACCTCTCCTGCGGTGGACTTTCCGTCTATCTCAGTGATGATATCGCCCTCCGCAAGGTCTGTGTTGGCAACGTCACAATCAGAGTTTATGGACACAATACAAATACCCGGCTTTATACCGTATATCTCAGCAGTGGTGTCGCTGACAGCATAATAAGTCACACCTATCTTTACTCTGCCTGCCACATAGCCCTTTTCCATAAGCTCCTCGATAACAGGCTTCGCCTCGTCTATGGATACCGCAAAGCCTATGCCCTCATAATCGCTTGAAGCAAGCTTCGATGAGGTTATCCCTATGACCTGTCCCCACATATTGAACAGCGCTCCACCTGAGTTACCGGGGTTTATGGCTGCGTCTATCTGTATGCAGTTCATTATTATTGACGAGTTTTCAAGTCTTATCCTGCGGTTCACACCTGACACGATACCCTTTGTCACAGTGCCGTAATAGCCAGCCGGTGAGCCGATAGCGACCACCTCTTCCCCTGCATTCACCTGAGTCGAATCACCGAACTCAGCCGCCTGCAAGCCTTGTGCCTGTATCTTTATCACCGCTATATCCGTGGCAGGGTCCTGCCCCACCACCTTGGCTTCATACTCCGAATTGTCGCTTAGAACAACTTTTATGCCCGACTCCGCCGCATTTACAACATGAGCGTTTGTGACGATATATCCGTCAGCAGACATTATAACACCGCTGCCCTGACCTGCCGCAACATATCCACCCGAATTTTTGTAAACCTCTATAGATACCACAGCAGGAGAAAACCCCTTTGCGATACCCTCGGCAGTGTATCTTCCGTCAGCCTGATAAAATTCATCGTCAAGCTTCGGCTTGTCAGCCACAGGAAGCGTAAAGCTTATCTTCTCGTCCCCTGTAACAAGATTTCTCACCCAGCCGCTTCCCCTTATGGAGGTTATTGATATGGCTATTCCGATGCCTACAAAAAGCACCATAAAGCACAGCCTTGCAACTGCGTGGTGCATACGCTCTCTGTGGCGGCTTCTTTTTCTTGCCGAATCAACAGCCGACCAAAAATCTTCGTCCACCTTATGAGCGGCTACCGCTCCCTCAGGCAGCTTGTAATGCCCAGTTTCCTGAGCTGTATCTTCATTTTCATCATGCAGACAAGGCTGCTCTTCAAACTGCTCCATATGAGCCTCCTAGTCGCCCTCCGCCTTGTTAGGCAGCGTGAACACAAATTCCGTATACTCGTTCTTAACGCTTCGTACCATTATCTTGCCCCCATGGAGCTTTATGATAGAACGCACAATATTAAGTCCCAATCCAACGCCCGTCTTGTCAAGTCCTCTTGACTTATCGGTCTTATAAAATCTGTCGAACACCAGCGGAAGCTCGTCCTCAGACAGACCCTCGCCGCTGTTCCTGATAGAAATGCTTGTCATGTTGCCCTCAGGCTCAAAGTGAAACTCTATATAACCGCCCTTGTCAACGAACTTTATGGCGTTTTCTATGAGGTTATACATGACCTGATGAACAAGGTCGTTATCAGCATAAAGGGTCACTCTGTCAACGTCAAGACCCCTTATCTCTATCTGCTTTTCCTCAAGCCTTGGCTCAAAAGTCACAAGGGTATCGACTATCGGCTCAAGCACAGAGAAATACTGTAAATTAGGTTTAAGCTCGCCTGCCTCGATCTTTGCAAGATTGAGCATACTTCTTACGAGCCTTGCAAGTCTGTGTACCTCAGAGGAAATTATCTTAAGATAATATCTCTCCTGCTCCTTTGGTATGGTGCCGTCAAGCAGACCGTCCACAAAACCGCCTATAGACGTCATAGGCGTTCTAAGCTCATGAGAAACGTTCGCAAGGAAGCTATTTCGCATGGTGTCATAGCTTTTCAGGCTGGCAGCCATATCGTTGAAAGCATTGCTGAGCTGTTCAAGCTCCGAGGTAGAATAATCAGGCAGGGTGACAGAAAAATCTCCTGCTCCTATCTTCTTTGACACCTCCGCTATCTCTTTTATAGGCTCTGTAAGCTTCAGCGTCATGAAATATACCAGAAACATTACTATGACCAGAACTATTATAGCGGAAACTATAAATATTTCCATTATGTTGTAGGTATAGTCGTCCTGAGCCGCCTTTGAACTGAATGCAAGCACATAATATTCAGGTCCATTCGCTTTGAACGACTTACCTATCACATGATATATAGCATCGAAAGCTCCTCCGAGATCCGAATAAACATACTCGCAATTGTCGGAAAAAGCTTCAAGCTCATGGACAGATATATTATGAGGGCTGCACACAGGATCCTTACTGGAATTCACAAGCACTGCTCCCGTAGAGTCGCACAAGATAAAATCAGCATTGCACGCCATTGAATACTGCATCATCTCATCTGTCACCGACTTTTTCCAGTCGGCAGGCTGAGCCAGCATTTCTTCCTGCGTATATAAAGCAAGAGCCTTGGTGTTTTTCTCCAACAGGCTCTTTTTTTCGTCAATAAAATACCTTGAAGAAACCAGCAGTAATACCGTTCCTAAGCACACAAAGCTTATAAGTATTACTGCTGAACAAATTACAAAGTATTTAAAGAATATGCTTTTACGATTACTCATGCGGTGTTTCAGCGACTTCAAACTTGTATCCTACGCCCCATACAGTTTTAAGTGCCCACTTGTCAGAAACGCCCTCAAGCTTCTCACGCAGACGCTTAACGTGAACGTCGATAGTTCTCGAATCGCCGTAATATTCAAAGCCCCATACCTCATCAAGGAGCTGATCTCTTGTATAAACTCTGTTCGGATTTGAAGCAAGGTGGAACAGAAGCTCAAGCTCCTTCGGCGGTGTATCAAGCACCTGACCGTTTACTCTCAGCTCATATCTTGTCATATTAACTGAAAGCTTGTCATACTTGACTTCCTTTATCTCAGCTTCGCCTGATGACTGACCTACTCTTCTGTAAACAGCCTTTATTCTTGCGATAACTTCCTTTGTATCGAAAGGCTTTACGATATAGTCGTCAGCTCCAAGCTCCAGACCAAGCACCTTATCAAATGTTTCTACCTTTGCGGTTATCATGATGATAGGCACGTTGGACTTCTTTCTTATCTCACGGCATACCTGCCAGCCGTCTATACCAGGCAGCATAATGTCAAGCAGTATGATGTCAGGCTTAAGAGCGTTGAATTTTACCACTGCTTCCTCACCGTCATGTGCAAGTATTACTCCATAGCCCTCCTTTTCAAGGTAAAGCCTGAGCAGCTCGCAGATGTTCTTATCATCGTCTACTACCAATACTCGTCCAAGCGACATATTTCATCTTCCTTTCGTTTATTTACTTCTTTTCATGCCCATTATTTCAAATTTTCGCACTTCTGAAAATTTGAACAAAAGACAATAATTATTCAAATTGATATAAGTATTATAACAAATTCACAAACCCATTGTGTGAATATTTATTTAACTTTTTATTAAATATCATAATTTGCTTCAATTTTAAGCGGACGTCTGCAACAATATGTATATATTTAATTTAATTAATCAATACTTTTGGATTTTACTTACAAAAACATCGAGGATATTATTTGATTTTTGTAAACTATATCATAAAATATTACCCATTCCATACAAACAGCCTCCGCAGGATAACTACGGAGGCTGTAAATTATATCAGATATTAGTCATGGGAGCTTATTAGTACATACCGCCCATTCCGCCTGCACCTGCTGCTGCGGCTGCCATAGCAGCGTCAGCCTGTGGGTCCTTCTTGTCTGCAACAAGGCTCTCAGTTGTGAGCACCATTGAAGCAACAGAAGCTGCGTTCTGGAGAGCTGAACGTGTAACCTTAGTAGGGTCAACGATACCTGCAGGTATCATGTCAACATACTCAGAAGTATAAGCGTTAAAGCCGTAGCCGACCTTTCTTGAACGGATTATCTTGTCTATGATAACGCTGCCCTCAAGACCTGCGTTTACTGCGATCTGTCTAACTGGTTCTTCAAGAGCCTTGTAAACGATCTGAGCGCCTGTCTTTTCGTCACCGCTAAGCTTGTCAACGAGCTTCTTAACTGCTGGCATAGCGTTGATAAGAGCTGTTCCGCCGCCTGCTACGATACCCTCTTCAACAGCCGCCTTTGTAGCTGCCAGAGCGTCCTCAATCCTCAGCTTCTTCTCTTTCATTTCTACCTCAGTTGCAGCACCGACCTTGATAACAGCTACGCCGCCTGAAAGCTTAGCAAGTCTTTCCTGAAGCTTTTCTCTGTCGAAATCAGAAGTTGTGTTCTCGATCTGTGACTTGATCTGACCAACTCTTGCCTTGATATCGTCGCTGTTGCCTGCGCCGTCAACAATGATAGTGTTCTCCTTCTGAACGACTACCTGTCTTGCTCTGCCCAGCTGCTCCATAGTTGTTTCGCTGAGTTCAAGACCAAGTTCAGATGAAATTACCTGACCGCCTGTGAGGATAGCGATATCCTGAAGCATTTCCTTTCTTCTGTCGCCAAAGCCAGGAGCCTTGACTGCAACGCAAGTGAATGTGCCTCTCAGCTTGTTTACGATAAGAGTTGAAAGAGCCTCGCCCTCAACGTCCTCGGCGATGATAAGGAGCTTCTTGCCAGCCTTTACGATCTGCTCGAGAAGTGGAAGAATTTCCTGAATGTTAGAGATCTTCTTGTCTGTGATAAGAATGTAAGCGTCATCAAGGACAGCTTCCATTTTATCTGTATCTGTTACCATGTAAGGTGCGATATATCCTCTGTCGAACTGCATACCTTCAACGACTTCGCTGTAAGTTTCAGCAGTCTTTGACTCCTCAAGAGTGATAACGCCGTCAGCAGTTACCTTTTCCATAGCCTCAGCAATAAGCTTACCAATGTTCTCATCAGCGGCAGAAACAGCACCTACTCTAGCTATCTCATCAGAGCCTTCTATCTTCTTTGAGTTAGCGACGATAGTTTCAACAGCAGTATCTACAGCCTGATCCATACCTTTTTTAAGTACCATTGGATTAGCACCTGCTGCGATATTCTTCATACCCTCTCTAACAAGAGCCTGAGCAAGCAATGTAGCTGTTGTTGTACCGTCACCGGCAGCGTCGTTAGTCTTAGTAGCGACTTCCTTTACAAGCTGAGCACCCATGTTCTCAAATGGGTCGTCAAGCTCGATCTCCTTAGCTATAGTAACACCGTCGTTTGTGATAAGAGGAGCACCGTACTTCTTATCAAGAACTACATTTCTGCCCTTAGGGCCCAGTGTTATCTTAACAGTATTTGCGAGCTTGTCGATACCGCTCTGCAAAGCTTTTCTTGCGTCTTCGCCAAAAATTATATCCTTAGCCATTGTAAATTACCTCCGTTTATATACTATTTAAAATGCAGTGAAATCAGTCAACAACTGCGAGAATGTCGTCCATTTTAACGATAATGAACTCTTCACCGTCCAGCTTAACATTAGTACCGCTGTACTTAGAGATAAGCACCTTGTCGCCCTTATTAACACCCATAGTAACGTCCTTTTTACCAGGGCCTACAGCTATTACCTCTGCGACCTCAGGCTTTTCCTTAGCTGAGCCTGTGAGAATGATACCACTCTTTGTGGTTTCCTCAGCCTCTGTCATCTTAACTACAACTCTGTCCTGCAATGGTTTGATCGCCATGATAAGTTCCTCCTTTTATAATACCTTTTAATATGCTAAATTAGGATCCTTCGTGGTCGCACCTATGTTTTCAGCACTCTCACGATCGGATTGTTAGCACTCAGTCTTTCTGAGTGCTAATTATATTTTAGCACCTTTTTCGCAAAATTCAAGTCATTTAAGGTCATTTATGTGATTTTTGTAGGGTTGCACAATATCTATTAAGTCGCAAAATGATTTTGAGAGCATATTGTACAATTTATTGTGGGGTATTGCAGGTCTGAAATCAGATTTTCGGGTGGGGATAAATGTATTCAATGGAGATATCCATATCAACAGTATCCATAATTGTTGGGGACGACGCCCTCGGCGTCCCGTTCGGAGGAATAACGCATAATTGTTGTATCATTGATGCCAAATTATTTTCGGGGTGACATTGTTGTGATAATCTCTGTTAATTCAATGGGTGAGGAATATCGGGACGCCCATTTCTGTGAAACAGAAATTGCGTCGCTCCCCTACAGGTGTGGTGGGATAGTTTGTATGGTTATCGAACCGTATTATCACCGTGGATTTGTTTCTTCGACGGGCGAACGGTGTTCGCCCCTACAGATTTGTTGCCGTTGGGTTCGTGTTTCAGCCGTTTATATTCGATTTTCAAGTTACGTTCGGGGTATGACATTTGGTATTATGTCCCAGGTGTTGCATACACAAAATATCACAATGCACGCCCACGTCCTGATACAAGTACTCTACAGCCTGTTCCAGAATCTCTCATCGTATTCACTAAGTCGCAGGGCTTGTACGTGCCCGCAAGTATCTAAGACGCTTTCTACTTATACACGAAAAACACCTCTTTTGTTGCATAAAAAATGCAACAATTGCAGAAATGTTGCCAAATTAAATATAAAATCATTTGTTTGCACAAGTTTAGCTGTCAGAATTTGTGCAGTTATCACACAAAATTATTACAGAAATATTGATGAAGACACGAGAAAAAATAGTGCGTCTATGCAGTTATCCCACAATTTTAATTTATATCAATATATGCGATTTTAATAAAAAACAGTTGACAAATGGGTGCGGTTTGGTGTATTATTATATTGTAATCGTTTAATCGTTAAGATCAAACAATAATATATTCGGAGGTCAAAATTATGGCAGAGTATTTTAAGGATATTCCAAAGATCAAGTATGAGGGCGTAAACTCAACTAATCCCCTCTCTTTTAAGTATTATAACCCAGATGAGGTTGTAATGGGCAAGACTATGAGAGAACAGCTCAAGTTCGCTCTTTCATGGTGGCACACAATGGGCGGCGACGGCACTGATATGTTCGGCTGCGGCACTACTGACAAGACTTGGGGCGAGTCTGCTCCTGAGGCAAGAGCTAAGAAGAAGGTCGATGTTGCTTTCGAGATAATGGACAAGCTTTCTATCGACTATTTCTGCTTCCATGACCGTGACCTTTCTCCTGAGTACGGTGATCTCGGCACCACTAACGCAAAACTTGCTGAGGTAGTTGACTACATAGCTGAAAAAATGGCTGCTGACCCTACTAAGAAGCTTCTTTGGGGTACTGCTAAGTGCTTCGATCACCCTAGATATATGCACGGTGCAGGCACATCACCTTCTGCTGATGTTTTCGCTTATGCGGCTGCTCAGATCAAGAACGCTGTTGACGCTACTATCAAGCTTGGCGGTAAGGGCTATGTTTTCTGGGGCGGAAGAGAAGGCTATGAAACTCTTCTGAACACAAACATGGGTCTGGAGCTTGACAACATGGCAAGACTTATGAAGCTGACTGTTGATTACGCTCGTTCAAAGGGCTACACTGGTGATTTCTACATCGAGCCAAAGCCAAAGGAGCCTACAAAGCATCAGTATGATTTCGATACAGCTACAGTTCTCGGTTTCCTGAGAAAATATGGTCTTGACAAGGACTTCAAAATGAACATCGAGGCTAACCACGCTACACTTGCTCAGCACACTTTCCAGCATGAGCTGAGAGTTGCAAGAGATAACGGTGTATTCGGTTCTATCGACGCTAACCAGGGCGACCCACTGCTCGGTTGGGATACAGACCAGTTCCCTACAAACGCTTATGACGCTACACTTTGTATGTACGAAGTTCTCAAGGCAGGCGGCTTCACAAACGGCGGTCTGAACTTTGACGCTAAGGCAAGAAGAGGCTCATACACAATGGAAGACATTTTCCTGAGCTACATTGCAGGTATGGACACATTTGCACTTGGTCTTAAGGCTGCTGCAAAGATCATTGAGGACGGCAGACTTGACAAGTTCGTTGATGACAGATATGCAAGCTGGACAACAGGCATTGGTGCAGACATCATTGCAGGTAAGGCTGACATGGAGAGCCTTGAGAAGTATGCAGTTGAGAAGGGCGAAGTTACTGACTCACTTTCAAGCGGCAGACAGGAATATCTGGAGAGCGTACTCAATCAGATCATGTTCAATCTTTAAGCAGGGGCGTGCCCCTGCACCCATATCCGCTATCATTCGTGGTAGCGGATTTTTTTTATCGCCGCCCATATCATTTTTTACGCTGTGATAAAATATGAAGGCGTGCCCCTGCACCCATATCCGCTATCATTCGTGGCAGCGGATTTTTTTTGTACAAAAAAAGAGCGGAGTTTTTTGCTCCGCTCTTTGCTTTTTTCATTACTTTTCTTTTCTTGAGAGTTCCTGCAGCTCCTGTTCATACTGTGAGAAGCCCTCAACAGACTTCATAAGCTCGTCCTCAACGTGTTCCTCATGATTATCCTTAAACACAAACTTCAGGAATACCGGTGTGATTATCGTTGTTGCAACCACCATGATGATGATAGGTGCGAAAACCTCGTCGCCCATAAGTCCAAGCTTCTGTCCTTTAGCCGCTACTATAAGTGCGACCTCGCCTCTGGATATCATTCCCATTGCTATCTGCAAGCTTTCCTGATTTGTATACTTACAAACCTTTGCACCTAGTCCGCAACCTATTATCTTTGTGATTATTGCCACAGCAAGGAGCAAAACTGTAAACAGCACCATTTTGCCGCCCATGTTGATACCGTTCATTGTAAGACCGATGCTTGCAAAGAACACTGGTGAAAGGAACATATACGAAAGTGTTTCAAATCTGTTTGAGATATACTTTACGTCCTTTTCGCTTGAAATTGCAAGACCTGCAACAAATGCGCCTGTGATATCTGCTACGCCGAAAAGCTCTGCTACATACGCCATGAGCAGGCAGAAAACGAAGGAGATGATAACGTGACGTCTAAGGTCTTTTTTATCTCTTTTTCTCCACTTTGTGAACACGACATGGTAAACCACTGTACAGCCGATAGCCACTGCAAAGAACGCTACTATCTTAATAAGGACTGTTGCAACGTGAACGCTTGTATCTGCAAGGCTTGTGATAAGGGTCAATGCGATGATACCGAGGATATCGTCTATGATAGCCGCACCGAGAATGGCATTACCTGCTCTTGTAGAGAGCTTGCCAAGCTCTTTCAGAGTTTCTACTGTGATAGAAACTGATGTTGCAGTAAGCACAACGCCTATGAAGAGGTGCTGCAGGAATGGTGAGCAGGCGAGCTTATCGCCCTTGCCTACGCCCATTGCAGCGGCAAGTCCAAGTCCGCCGAACAGTGGTACGATAACGCCAAGAAGAGCAATTATGAATGACGCTTTACCAGTCTTTTTAAGCTCCTTAACGTCTGTTGTAAGTCCTGCGGTGAACATCAGCACGATAACGCCAATTTCTGACAGTTCTGATATGAACTCAGTTTCTTTTACAACATTAAGAACAGCAGGTCCGAGTATTACGCCCGCCAACAACGCACCGACTACCTGCGGCAGTTTCATTTTCTTTGTTACAAGTCCGAGAATTTTGGTCGAAAGCAGTATAAGTGCAATAAACAATATGTAGCTGTATTCTTCCATGATTTTACTTCCTTTCCACGCCGCCATTATATGACGTTAATGCGTAAAAATAACGATTCACAGCATTTTACTTTCTGCAAATCGTCATTGATTTTCCGTATCTTATTATAGCATTATGCCGCATTATAGTCAACAGACAGCACAATTTGTTCACAAAAAAGAGCAACAAAAAAGAGCCGCAAAAGTCGGCTCTTTTTGTGATTATTTTATCAAAGTTTGTTTATACAGCTTTTTTGCCGTTAGGGAATATCTTATCCTCGCAGATACCTGCCATTTTCTCTATAGCAGGCTGGATATCCTGCCACAGACCGCAGCCGTCGTCCTGACCGCTTGTTTTCCATGCAAACACACCGTTCCAACCATTGTTGTAAGCGTCCTCATAAGCTGAGGTGATGTCGAAATCGCTGTCGCTTGCAACGGCCGGGCATTCGCCTATAACGCAAGGCTTTGTACCGTCAAGGCCAAAGTCTGTTGGAGATTCGCTGAAAGGATATCCCCACATTCCCTGCATCCAGGTGTACCAATGAGTTGAATAGAAGTCAACATAGGCAAGGCTCTTGTCATACTTATCACCGCTCAAAACGCTCTGAAGCTCGCTGTCGGATATTTTGTTGCCCTGCTGGCTGTCGGAGTTATACTTTATCATACCCAGACCCACGGTTACAAGAACGTCTGAATTTGCATGGATAGCTGCAGCTGCCTTTGCATAATACTGCTCCAGATAGGACCAATCAAGCTTGCCGCACTCTTCATTTTCAACTATCCAGTCAGGCTCGTTACAAAGGTCTACAGACCAGAAATAGTCGCTCTTGCCGTATCTCTGAACGAGAGGAACTATGTAGTTATCTACAAACATATCTGTCTTGTCGCTGTCCTGAATAAGCGTTCTCCAAGCCTGATAATTCTGATTCTGATCCTTGAAGTTATCAAAGGACTGAACTGTTGCCATTATATAGATCTGATACTGCTCTGCAAGATAGAACAGATTGTCAAGATCCTCCCAATGAGCTGTTGTTGCACCGTCAAATGTACCGTCTGCTGAGATAGCCATACCAACGTCGCCGTTGCAGATTATCCAGATCCTTGCGGCATTTACGCCTGAATTGTGAAGCTTCTGGAAATGATCTTGCCAGAACTCAAAATTAAAGCCTCCGCCAAAGTCGTTCCACTTATCCCATGGAGCGTTCACTCCATTGAACCAAAGCTCCTTGTCGCCCACCATGAATTTTGTTCCGTCGATCTTGACTTTCGCTGAGCCGTCGGTCGTTGTTGCATAATCCTTTTCAGGCATTGCAGTTTCCGAAACAACGGCAGAGCTGTTGGTTTCTTTGCTTTCAGCCTCTGAGCTTGAGGAATTATCTCCGCAGCCCACGGTCGAAACAAGCATCAGCACTGCAAGTGATGATGCAAGCCACTGTTTAACTTTCATAAAATACACCTTTCCTTTCTTTGAGATAAAGCTATGAACACATTTGATTATAGCACAATACTGCTCCATTTTCAATAGCAAAATCTGATTTTTGGCAGATAATATCCTCTGAATTTTTAACATCGTATAATTATATCAGCGTTAATAAATCAGCACTTTTTCATATAGCGATTAAAAATATGAACATTTGAGATTTATACACAAAAAGAATGTATGTTATTTGTTTAATAAGCGTATTCTAATTTGAACAGAGATGTGGTATAATAAAAGGTACTGATGAGGTTAATATTTTATATATGAAAGGACGGGAAAGAATGAAATCAGTATCAAAAAGATACCTGAGCTTTATTTTATCTCTTTTAATGGCAATGACCATATTTATTGGTCTTGACCTTGGGGATATAAATGCGCAGGCATTGTCGGGAGATACTCTCAAAAACGCTGACACGGAAGCCATACTTGAGGATATGGGTCTGGGCTGGAATTTGGGCAACTCTCTTGACGCAACAGGCGGCTCGGGTCTTGACACGGAAACATCGTGGAGCAATCCTAAAACAACTCAGGCTCTTATAGACAAGGTAAAGTCTTTAGGCTTCAACACAGTGAGAGTGCCTGTTTCATGGGGCAAGCACGTTTCAGGAAGCAACTACACTATCGACTCAGCATGGCTTGCAAGAGTAAAGGAAGTAGTTGACTACTGCTACAAAAACGATATGTATGTTATTTTGAACATTCATCATGACACTAAGTCATCTGCAAGCGCTTCGGGAGCAGGATATTACCCAAGGTCTTCTGCATATTCAAGCTCTGAGAAATTTGTTACCAGCGTATGGTCACAGGTGGCAGAATATTTCAAGGATTATGACTATCATCTTATATTTGAAACCCTTAACGAGCCTCGGCTTATTGGCACAAGTTATGAGTGGTGGTTCAACAAGTGGAGCATTCCGTCAGAGGTAAAGGACGCTATCGACTGCATAAACAAGCTCAATCAGAAGGCTGTTGACACCATAAGAGCCACAGGCTCAAACAACAGGGGCAGACTTATCATGTGTCCTGGTTACGACGCTTCCATAGACGGGGCAACCGTTTCAGGCTTCAAGCTTCCTACAGATATCTCAGGCAACAAAAACCGCATCGCTGTATCAGTTCACGCATACAGCCCTTACAACTTTGCAATGAATGTTGGTCCAGGCTCGACCTCTGCATATACATCTTCAATAAAGAGTGAGCTTCGGGACCTTTTCAACACGCTGAAAAGCAATTTCCGTGACAGGGGTATACCTGTCGTTATAGGTGAGTTCGGCTCAACAGACAAGAACAACACTGCAGAGCGTGTAAAGTGGGCGACAGACTACACCGCGCTTGCAAAGAAGAATAACATTCCATGCGTACTGTGGGACAACAATGCTTTTGCAAGATACAACGGAAGCAGCATTATTCTCAACAGTGAATATCACGGCTACATAAACAGAAAAAACAATACTGTTACAAGCCCTGCAAAGGACGTTATCGAGGCTCTTATGAAGCCTTACGGCAACAGAGTAGATCTTAACTGTTCTTCAAGCGTTACGATAATTGCGGGACAGAGCAAGAACATTGGAGCAAGTTCATCAACAAGCGGGGCTGTTCTCACATACAAAAGCACGACTCCGTCAATATGCACTGTTGACAAGAACGGAAACGTGACCGCTCTCAAGACAGGCACAGGATATGTTACTGTTACGGCTTCTGCAAATGGTTATGACAGCGTTTCAAAGGACGTTAAGATAGTTATTTCAAAGAAGAGCCTTAACAACGGACTTCTTACGCTTTCAGAAACAAGCTATGTTTATGACGGCACATACAAAAAGCCTGCGGCTACAGTTACGCTTGACGGCAAGGTGCTTCAGGCAGGCAAGGATTACACTATCTCATACAGAAACAATCTAAACGTTGGCGTTGCAACTGTTATTGCGACAGGCATGGGCGACTACACAGGTTACACATCAAAGAACTTCACTATCACAAAGCGTGCAATGGCAGGCGGAACAGTTTCAGTGGCTTCAAGCGTTTCATTCACGGGAAGCAATATTACTCCGTCAGTTACAGTAAAGGTAGCAGGCAGGACGCTTACAAACGGCACTGACTACACAGTTTCATACTCAAACAACAAAAACGTCGGCACGGCTAGCGTTTATGTATACGGCAAGGGCAACTATTCAGGCACACTGAGCGCTAAATTTGACATTCTTCCTGCGAAACAGCAGATACAGAAGCTTGAAACCAGATACAAGGGCTTCTATATTGATTGGGCGCAGAAAGGCTCTGCAACGGGATATGACGTCGAGTATTCTGTAAACGCAAACATGAATGGTGCGGCTTCAAGGCATTTGACAGCAAACAAGCCTGACACGCTGACAATAAGCGGTCTGACAGGGGACAAGACATATTATGTTCGTGTTCGTTCCTACACAAACAGAAACGGCAAGGTATACTACGGCGCATGGTCTGATGTAAAGAGCATAAAGACAGCTAACAACGACATCACAAAGGCTTCTGTTTCGGGCATTTCCACAAAGGCGTTCACAGGAAAGGCTATCACACAGAACGTAACTGTAAAGGTCGGAAACACTGTTCTTAAAAACGGCACTGACTACACTGTTTCATACTCCAACAACAAAAAAGTTGGCAAGGCTACTGTAAAGATAACAGGCAAGGGCAAGTATGGCGGAGTTATCACAAAGACGTTCAAGATAAATCCTGCAAAGCAGGAGATACAGAAGCTTACGGCTAAGAGCAAGGCATTCTTTATCGACTGGGCGCAGAAGGGTTCTGCTACCGGATATGAAATTCAGTACGCAACAAACTCAAAGTTCACTGGTGCAAAGAAAGTGACTATAACAAACAACAAGACAGACAAGACCACTGTTTCAAAGCTTTCTGCCAACAAGAAATACTATGTTCGTGTAAGATCTTACACAACTGTAGGCGGCACAAAGTATTACGGCGCTTGGTCGGCTGTTAAGAATGTGACTACTAAGAAATAAGGCTATATTGGCATAATGAAAATACCGACGGCTCGGGTTGAGCGGTCGGTATTTTTTTTGCGATATTTTTCAGTTTGTGGGGAAGCTAGGCGGGCGAACGCTGTTCGCCCCTGCATGGGGTCGGGGTTTTATCCGTTAGTGCTTGCCACAAAGAAGTATGTTATGTAGGACAGGACGATAAATGCAGAAGAAAGATAGCTCAGAGTGCTGACTATGGCTTTGCATGGGGCTTTTTCGGAGCGGTTGCAAAGGTCTGTGAAAAGTCCGATATTTATAAGTCCTATGAGCATACATGGGATTATGTATCTGAAATTCATTGTGCAGATAAAAGGATATCTGATGCAGAAGTTATAATAGTTGCCTAAGATAGTGGCATAGACCACTGTGAGCATGAGTTTTTCGGTAAATCTTGCGTTATCGGTCTTTACAAAAAGCACTATGAGCATTGCGATGAACGCTATTACCGCAAGAACCAAGGCTATCCAGAAAAGTGCATATGGCACGAGCATTGCGTTTTCGGGGAAGAAAGTTTCGTTTATGCCCTCGCCGAAAAGCGAGTTTTTAAGCATTGCTATGGTAGGGTTATACTCTTTATAGCTTTCGCCGCCCCACTGCTCAAAGACTATTTTGATCTGTGAGAAGCTGAAGTCTGTAAGGCGGTGTCTGGCTGTAAGGCCGCCTATATACTGGCTGTCGGCATTTGAAAGGCTTGGGACATAGTTTGGTTTTACGCCAAAGCGCAGGTAGTTTCTCACGCTCCACCAAAGTCCAAGAGGACAGCATATTACACCGAAAAGGCACATTTGACCCAGGCGGTTTGCCATATGCTTACGATTTTGCACAAGCGCCATAAAGAAAAGTATGGCTACGGCAGGGGCGATAAGCCCTACGGATATTTTTGTCATCATGCCAAGACCGATACAGAGGGCTGCTTTGACGATATTCTTTGCAGTCTGTTCTCTATACCATTTCAGCACGCAATATATTGCTCCCACTGTAAAGCACAGCATGAGAGGGTCGTTATTTATCCCACCTGACATAAGGACAAGGTATGGATACATACAGCACATACCGAACGGGATGGTCAGGGCTTTGCCTTTAAGGTCAAAGAGCCTTAATATCTTATAGACTGTTATTGTTACGGCACAGACATAGAAGAGGGTCAAGGCTTGTATGGCCTCGCACGCCATATAATACTCTATGCCTATGGAGGTACAGAATTTCAGCCATACCGCACAGATTATATGGTGGAGAGGCGGGTGATAATACTGCCAAAGGGTAGTGGGGTCGAAATTCGGCAGGGCGTTGTTATTATAGATATACTCTATATAGCCTGCGTGACCGCCCTCGCCGCCGAAATACCACACGTCATTCTGTCTTGTATAGATATCGGACATAAAGACATAAGAATAGCGCAGGACAAAGCCTGCACCTGCCAAGGCAAGGCAGGTGACACGGTCGTGGAACTTTTTATCGTTATTGAGCAGAACGACATACATAACAAGCACGGCGCAAAGTCCTGCAAAGCAGATAAAAGCCGCTTTATATTGGGTATGTACGAAATAATTCACTGCCGCAAGGGTCAAAAGGGTCTTGCCTGCAAAGTTCAAAACTGAGCCTGCAGTATGCTTTCCGCTGTCATCGAGCTGTTTCAAAAACCGTCTGAGGTAGAAAAGCTCTATTATCATGAAAACGCCACACACTGTGACGCCGTTTAAAAACTTATAGCTATAGCTTCCAAAGCCTGTGAGTGCAAGGCATATGAACGCTGCAACTATATAAGGGTGACGGCTGAGGGTGCGGAAGATCGCCTCAAGCCGTCTGTCGCTTATGGCTCTTCTGTTCATGTCTTTCCGCAGGGACAGAAGAAGTCCACCTTTCTTTTTATTCATATTAGTTTCCAGATTTTTCTTCGTGATATTCTTTTTCTGTATTCACGTTCCAGATATCTTTTCTGCTCTTTTTGCCTGTTTTTATGGCTTCGGCTGTTTCCATGGCGGTGAGCATTGAATGGTCCATATTATTATATCTATGCTGACCGTTTCTGCCCACGCAATAGAGGTTCGGGAAAGTATCGAGGAACTTTATCATGGTATCGAAATGCTTATATGTATCAAAATAAGCAGGATAGGCTTTCTTGACCTTTTCTCTATGGGAATCGAGGACTTCGTTTTCGGAGATGACGCCCATTTTAACAAGCTCAGCGGTTGCGAACTTCACGCAATCCTCCTCGGACATATTCCAGAAATCGTCCCCCTCGGCACAGAAATACTCAAGGCCTATCCAAACTGTATCCTCAGGCTTTTCCACCATATAAGGCGACCAGTTGTTGAATATCTGTATTCTGCCCAGTTTCACGCCCTTATCCTGAACATATATCCAGCAGTCAGGGACGATATTGCCGAGAGTTGTTTTATTTGTTTCATTTTTAAGGTTGAGCTTATTAACAAGAAGTCCAACTGTGACGAAATCACGATACGGCAGACCCTTGGCTATCTTTATGACGGTATCGCACGGCTTTGTGCCGTCCATGCCCAATATAAGGTCTTTGACAGGCATTGAGGAGATAAAGATATCCCCTGTGAAGGTCTTTTCGCCCTCAGCGGTATCGCAGACAACGGAGGTGACTTTTCTGCCCTCGCACATTATTTTCTTTACCTGACAGCCTGTGAGTATTTTTCCCCCAAGCTCTTTCACTTTCTCAGCAGCGGTTTCCCAAAGCTGACCTGGGCCGTATTTTGGATACCAGAACTGCTCGATAAGGGAGGTTTCCACCTCGCCCTTATTCTTTGTGCCGAACACCTTTTTGAACATATCTTTCAAAAGGGCTGTGATAGAGAGTCCTTTTACTCGCTGTGAGCCCCAATCTGCGGATATCTCGCTTGGGTGTCTGCCCCAGAGCTTTTCGGTATAGCCCTCAAAGAACATGGAATAGAGGACCTTTCCGAAGCGGTTTATGTAGAAATTCTCAAGGTTGGTTTCAGGCTTTTTGAACACGCACGCCCACAGGTAGCTAAAACCTGCTTTCATGGTGGTGACAAAGCCCATGTTCTTTATGGTTTCGGGCTTCATTGAGATAGGGTAGTCGAAGAAGTGCTTATTGTAATAAATTCTCGACACTCTGTCACGGACGAGCATTACATTATCCTCGGTTTCAGGGTCGGGGCCGTTTTCGGCAAGTGGCTTTTCGTGGCCTAGCTTTTTATCGTCATAGGCAGGCTTGCCCTGCAAAGGCATAAGGTCTGCCCACCAATCCATGACCTGCTGATTTTTGGAGAAAAATCTGTGTCCGCCTATATCCATGCGGTTGCCGTTATATCTCACTGTCTGTGATATTCCGCCCATTGCCTGCGAGCCTTCGAGTATGGTCACGTCATAGTCGCCGCCGTTTTTAAGAAGCTCTATTGCCGCAGTCAGACCCGCTGGGCCTGCGCCTATAATAATTACCTTTTCCATGTGTTATCCTCTCCTGTTTAGTCTTTATTTTTATCAAATATAATAAATTTTCTGCCTGCAAAGTTCCATATGAAAACTATCACTGTGGAAACGAGTTTGCCCACAAGATAATATTTATCCTGCGGAAGAAGCGTGCCGAATATGAGCTTTGAAGCAAGGATATCCTTGAAAAACCATATTATTGCGGCATTTATGCCAAGTCCCACAACGCCCACGGCGGCAAATGCCGCAAACTCTGCAAGGCGGTTTTTTATCTTTGAATTTTTGAATATCCAAAACGTACTTAGGGAATAATTCACCAAAAGTCCTGCCACGAAAGAGATAGTCGCGGCAATGACGGGGTCGAAGCGGCAAAGCTCCACAAGTGCTGTCATAATGCCGTAATCCACCACAAATGCGAATCCGCCCACAAAGACGTATCTGAAAAACTGTATGAATGTATTATCGGTATCACCCGAAAAAAGCTGTTTTATCTTCATTTTCACGTTCCGTTCCTAATATGCTGACACATATAAATGCGTTCACAGGGGCAAAAAGTTGCACACAGGTGGTTACTGCGGCTCAACTTCTCCCTTTCGCACAAATATAAGTTCTGCTTTTTGTACACATTGTTAGAAACACATAGTTCACAAAGCATCAATTAATATTATACAACTTTTATGTCGTTTCGTCAAGCAAAATTATGCAAAAAATAAAAAACGGACGGTTTTATCCGTCCGCTGAGGGTGTATGAAAATTTTTGCCGATCGGTCAATGACAAAAAGAGGGCGGCCAAAGGTCGCCCATACAAGTTTTTTCAGAACCATTACAGATCATATTCTGTTATGAGGTTTTTGTCTTTTATCTTCATACATATATTTATCGGCGATGTGCATTACATCGTCAAACCAGAAGTTTTCCACCGGGGCTACTGCTGCACCGACGCTTACTGAGAGGACATAGGATCTACCGCTTCGCCTGTTCAGCTCTGCCATTTTATCCTTTATCTCCTCCTTGACCTGCTCGGAAAGGTCTGTATCAACGATAGCGAAAAGGGCAAGCTCATCTCCGCCAAATCTGCCGCAGACCTTATTTTCTATGCTCACGCTGTCGATAGCGTTTGCGGCGGCTCTTATTGCATAGTCGCCTGCTTCGTGTCCGAAATTATCGTTTATGTATTTAAGTCCGTCAACGTCAACGGAAACTACAAGTGCAAGCTGGTCGTTTCTTCGTGGGAGAGTTTCAAGTGCGTTATAAAAGCCAGTACGGTTATAAAGCCCTGTGAGCATATCGTGACGGTACATTTCTTCGATATGCTTTGTCATATACTTCTGATAGGTGACGCTTCGGAAGCTGCCCAAGGCGGTATTCAGGGAATTTACATAGAGCGGTATTTTAAAATACTCGTTGAGCCTGACAGGAAAATAGAAGCAGGCATAGCCAAGTGGTATGCCGATATAGGCAAGTGCGGAGAATATGAGGGGAACTTTATAGTCCATTATATTCTCTATATCGGGAATGATGTTGGTGCGGTCAAAAGGCTGTGGGACATCTCTATCTTCCACGGCACGGCTCCGCAAAAGTATCATTTTATCGCTAAAAAGCGGTTCTCTATTGCTTACACGAGGGTCTTTACGTTCGTCAAAGAAATCACCATTCACCACGACAGCCATATCGCCAAAAGCATACTCTTTCAGCAGGGCGGCAAGAGTCTTAGGAGTTTCGCAATTCATGACATTCACTGCAAGCTCATAGAGGACACGCTCCTCGTCCTGATAACAGTTCATTCTGTCTCGGAGCATTCTGATATGCTCACCAGTATTTATCTGCTCCACTGAGGGTTTACAGCCGCAGGAATTTTCAACGGACAGATCATAGTCAACTGTATATACCTTTTCGGTCTTTTCACCAGCCAAAGCTTTACTTATAGTATTGATGATGGTTTTAGCAGTATCATCATAGCTACAGCCGCTTGTTGTAAGCATAGGTGTACAGTACCTAGCCTCTTCAAGTCCGTCAAAGCCTGTTATGATAATATCCTCAGGTATTTTATAGCCACGTCTTTGAAACTCAGCCCCTGCGGCTATAGCCATCATATCGTTTGCACAGACGATCGCTCTTGGAACTTTATTTCCCTCTATCATATCGTCCACTGCTTTCAAAGTAGGTGCTGACCAATAGTCACCGTAATAAAAGACATCGTTTCTGAATGGGATATCATACTCCTCGAGTATCTTTCTGAAAACTGCTATACGCTCTTCTGAATTTTCTTCGTCTTTTCTGCCTGCGATAAAGCCTATATCTCTTACACCATGCTGTTCTATCACATGGCGAACCACTTGTTCAAAGCCTTTTGCATAGTCGAATTTGATGCTTATGCAATCGTCATGCTCTACGCCGACTGATATGACAGGCTTACCATATTCGGCGGCGTCCATTCTGATTTTTGTCATTATATTCTCAGCATACACGCCCTCTTCAAAGGTAACTACGGCATCTGTTATATTATAATCAATAAGCTCAAACACAGACTGCTCGCCTTTTTCAGACAGAGTCTTCCAATAAAGGTCTGAGCAGGTGTGATATACAAACAACCTGTAATCGTTTTCAACAGCAAAATTATTAAGAGCCCGTATGATTCTATAATTACGCTCATCATAGACTTTACACATACAGACAGCAATTATTTTGATGTTACCGATCATACAGCACAGCTCCTTTCCTATAAATTCAAATACAGTGTTATTATAACATGATTTAATGAATAAATCAAGAGAAAATTGAACAATTTTTAAGAAATTAAGACATAGTTTCGCACACTTGATTAAATGATTAAAGAAAAGGAGCAGTTTGTTAATCCAGCCTGCTCACATCGTTCCATGACCTTACACGCTGATAAGACATTTTATGCTGTTGAAGATACTCGTCGGTATTTTCGGGAGGGGTCACGATATCCTGCGGTTTATCGCTTGTAAAGATATCCTCATAATCATTTGTTATGACCTTATCGTCCTTTTGGTTATCCAGCAATTTTTGCAGGTTTTCGGTCATTTTATCACGGGTAAGCCCCTCGAAGTCTATACGCTCTTTTCTGCCGTCGAAGGGAAAGTTGGGGAGTTTACGCATGAAATTAAGGTCAGACACAGTTTTTGCGGTGATGACAGCGGCTGCTATAAGGTAGGCGAGCATTACAAAGGTATCGCCTGACACGCTGTCAAAAAGGGCGAATTTCAGACCCATATATAATATCATCACGGCAGGGGAGGCGACTATCAATTTAGTTGTATCCGCCATGAGCAAAGCACCGCAGGCGGCAAACGCCGCATAGTTAAAAAAGGCATTTGAGCTTGCATCAAAAAATGCGAACATCGCACTTTCCGCCGCAAAATAATTCGCCCATCCTATCATTCCGTATATTATAACCGCAGGAATAAGCAACGCAAAGGTAAAAGCTGAAAATCGCCGCTGCCTTTTTATAAGCCTGCGGAAATGCCTGCGAAGAGTTTCGTCAGGCAGTGTTTTATAGTCGGCTCTCAGATCAAACATTTCCATGTTATGTCACCTCCTGAATTTATTATAGCATGGGGGGAGGGGATTGTCAAATGGTTTCTGGGGGTGTTAGCACAAACCATGTAGGGGGAGCGGCGCAATTTCTGCTTTGCAGAAATACGACGTCCTGATATTTCTTGCCCGTTAAATTATTGGAGAATTTCGCAATAATGTCACCCCCCGAATAATTCAACATCAAAGATACAAAAAAAATACAGCAGTATTCCTCCGAGTGGGACGCCGAGGGCGTCGTCCCCTACAATCCTGAATTTACAGCAAACTCCAAGCACAGGCGAACAATGTTCGCCCCTACATCTCATTCGGGCAAGTTCCTGCCGCCGCAAAATCGCTCCGCTCTTTGCGTATCTACATTGCGCTTAGGGCTAGAAAGGCGGTGCAGATTTAATTCTCCGATATCACTTTCATCTAATATCTGACTTCTATATGCTATTTTTCATTAAATCTGCACCTTGTCGGCTTGCGCCGAATGAGGCTCTGCCTCAAACTCCGCTAGGGGCTTTGCCCCTAGACCCCACAAGCCCTCTAGCGCCGGGCTTGAGCGTGCGCTTTATCTCTCGCTTCGCTCGGTGCTTTATTTTACTTTATGCTTGCAATTTACTTTGGTCTGCTATGCTCATTTCTCATTCCTCACTCCTCACTCCTCACTTAAATCCCCCCTCCGACAATTTTTACACCCAAAACTGTGTTATGTTTAAACTGAGTTTATAAAACCCTATTATAATATCTTTACAATAACAAAATTAGGAGAAAATATATGCTTAGTTTAAAGGACATAAAAAAAGATTATGTCGTTGGTGATTCCACCGTTTCTGCCCTTAAAGGCGTCAGCATTGATTTTCGTGAGAATGAGTTCGTTTCTATCCTTGGCCCGTCAGGCTGCGGTAAAACCACTCTTTTGAACATTATCGGCGGTCTTGACAGATATACCAGCGGTGACCTTAACATTAACGGCAAATCTACCAGGGATTTCAAGGATTGCGACTGGGATTCCTACAGAAACCATTCCATAGGCTTCGTGTTCCAGAGCTATAACCTTATACCGCACCAGACAGTGCTTTCAAACGTTGAGCTTGCTTTGACCCTCTCAGGTGTTTCAAAGTCAGAAAGACGTGAAAGAGCCGTCAAGGCTCTCGAGCAGGTGGGTCTTGGCGACCAGCTCCACAAAAAGCCTAATCAGATGTCAGGCGGTCAGATGCAGAGAGTTGCCATTGCAAGAGCCTTGGTGAATGAGCCTGACATTCTGCTTGCGGACGAGCCTACAGGTGCGCTTGATACTGAAACAAGCGTGCAGATAATGGAGCTTTTGAAGAGCATTTCCAAGGACAAGCTTATTATAATGGTAACTCACAACCCTGAGCTTGCAATGAAATATTCTTCAAGAATAATCAAACTTCTTGACGGAAAGGTCATAGATGATTCCGACCCTCTTGACAAGAATGTTGTTGAGCCTATCAAAAAGCCTGAAAAAGAGCCTACAAAGGCTGACAAAAAGGCGGCGAAGAAAGAGCGCAAAAAGTTTAAAACTTCCATGAGCTTCCTTACTGCACTGTCTTTGAGCCGAAACAATCTTATGACAAAAAAGGCAAGAACGCTTCTTACCTCTTTTGCAGGCTCTATTGGTATAATCGGTATCGCACTTATTCTTTCTATCTCAAACGGCGTTCAGCTTTATATAGATCAGGTGCAGTCTGATACCCTTTCAAGCTATCCGCTTCAGATAACAAAGACCACCGCAAGTATAGGCGAGATAATGAACAACATGGCGAAAAACCATGAGGATTCAGCAAATCACGATAAAGACAAGGTCTATTCTCAGAATGCCATGGGCGAGATGATAAACACTCTCATGGAAGAAACAAAGGTCAACAATCTGGAGAAGTTCAAGAAATATCTTGACGATAACAGCGACCTGAAAGACCTTACAAGCGACGTTCAGTACACATACGCCACTACACTTAACGTTTTTACGGAGAGCGACAGCGGTGTAATGCAGGTCAATCCGTCAACGCTTCTTGAAGATATGGGATATATGTCCTCAACTCAGATGGAAGCAATGTCCATGAGTGGCTCAATGGGTGGCATGATGGGCATGGGTACTGACGTATGGAGCGAAATGATAGATAACGAGGAGCTTATCGACAAGCAGTATGACGTTATCGCAGGACGTTTGCCTGAAAAGTATAATGAAGTTGTGCTTGTAGTTGATAAGAACAACGAGATAAACGACTATGTGCTTTATTCTCTCGGACTTCTTGACCCAAGCTCGCTTAACGGCATAGTAAGACGTGCCATGGCAGGAGAGGATATATCCGTTGACAGCGAACAGCACGTTTACACCTATGATGAGCTTCTTGACCTGAAATTCAAGGTCGTTCCTACACCTGATCTCTATAAGAAAAAAGACGGTGTGTGGGAAGATATGACAGGCGATGAGAGCTACATGAAAAAGGCTGTTGCAAACGGCACAGAAATAAGTGTAGTCGGTATCCTGCGACCTGACGAGGACGCTTCCTCTGCTTCCATAAGCGGTGCGATAGGCTATCGTCATGACCTTATGACATATCTTATCGACGAAGTAGATAAAAGCGAGATAGTAAAAGAGCAGATAGCAAATCCTGACATAGATGTTTTCACAGGACTTAAGTTCAAAACGGACGAGACTGTGGCAGATACAGACAGCAGTTCAGAAACCGTTTCCGACAGCACAGCCGATACAGAAAGCAAGGCTGACAAAACAGCAGACAGCTCCGACACAGATAAGAAGGCTAGTTTGGTGGCAGGCGGCGACAGCTCTATGGAGATACCTGAGGGAATGACCGAGGAGCAGTATAAGGCTCTTATGGAGCAGAGCGGTGCTTCCGATACAGGCGAGCTTGCGGATATGGGCATGAATGCCATGGGTTCAATGGATATGTCAGCAATTCAGGGCGGTGATATGTCATCGCTTACCGAAACTCAGAAGAAGTATATAGCTTCACTTTCTGACGAGCAAATGGAGCTTATGAAGCAAATGCTCAAAGAACAGTCCGACACAAATGCGGATCAGCTTGCAAACAGCGGAAAATATTCCACTTCAAACTATGACAACAACATGAAAACTCTTGGCTATTCAGTTGTTGAAGACCCTGACAGCATAAATATCTATCCTGTGGACTTTGCTTCAAAGGAAAAGATAATAGATATTATCGACGATTACAACGACAGTGTTGGCGAAGAGGACAAGATAGAATACACCGATTATGTTGGTCTTATGATGAGTTCTATCACCTCTATCATAAACGCTATCGGCTACGTTCTTATTGCATTTGTTGCGATTTCACTTGTGGTATCATCTATCATGATAGGCATTATAACCTACATCTCAGTTTTGGAAAGAACAAAGGAGATAGGTATTCTGAGAAGTATAGGTGCTTCAAAGAGGGATATATCAAGAGTGTTCAATGCCGAAACAGTTATCGTGGGATTTGTGGCAGGTGCATTGGGAATAATTATCTCCTATCTGCTCACAATACCGATAAACATGATAATCGCACATCTTACAGATGTGCCGATAAGAGCTTCAATACCTGTCAGTGCGGCAGTTATACTCATTGCAATAAGCGTTTGCCTGACGCTTATCGCAGGTCTGTTCCCGTCAAGAGTGGCGGCAAAGAAAGACCCTGTTATCGCACTGAGAACAGAATAGTTTATTTTAGACCCCAAGGAGGTAATCACTATGAAAAAGCTTACAGCAGAAAAAATTGACAACATCATGGGCACAATGAGCTGCATCGTAACAGGTCTTTGTCTGATGGCTCTCATTATGATGGGACATTGTTGATTTCCTGACATTTCCATAACAAATTCCTATATAAGCTACTGCCCGTCATACCATTTTGGTTGGCGGGCAGTAGTTTTCTTGTGAATTGGTGTGGTATGGCTTAGAATATTCTATAAACCGTCACAAATTTTACACAATAATAGGTTATTATATAAGCAAAGAATATGAATTAAGGTAGCAACACTCAAGGATTGTATGCAAGCAGATTGCGTACAAAGCCGACAGGTGTTCCTTGTGCGGTGCTGCCTGAATAGGAGGGAATGACTATGGCAAAAATACTTGTTGTAGACGATGAGATAAAAATAAGAGAGATAATCAAAGAGTATGCCGAGTTTGAGGGATATGAAGTAGCTCAGGCTGAGGACGGTATGCAGGCTGTGGAAATGGTGAAAAATCAGGATTTCGATATCATCATAATGGACGTTATGATGCCGAAGCTTGACGGCTATTCAGCTTGCAAGGAGATAAGAAAAATAAAGCAGATACCTGTTATAATGCTTTCCGCAAGGGGCGAGGAGTATGACAAGCTTTTCGGCTTTGAGATAGGCGTTGACGATTATGTAGTAAAACCGTTCTCGCCAAAGGAGCTTATGGCAAGGATAAGGGCGGTGCTTAACCGTGCGTCAGCTTCTCAGCGCACTGAGGACGTTATAAGATACGAGGGATTAGAGATAAACTTTACAGCCCGTGAGGTAAAGATAGACGGGCAGAAGGTTTCCATGACTCCGAAAGAGTATGACCTGCTTTTCTATCTGGTGAAGAACATGAACATTGCGCTTTCAAGAGAGAAGCTTCTTGAAGAGGTATGGGGCTTTGATTTTTACGGTGACGACAGAACGGTGGACACTCACATAAAAATGCTGAGAAACAGCCTTGGAAAATACCGCAATCTTATTGTTACTCTGAGAGGAATGGGATATAAGTTTGAAAAGATCCAGTAAGCTTGCAGAAGTCAAGGAAAAAGTCAGCAATAAGACAGCGGAGATAAAGGCGAAAAGAAGTCTGCGGTCATATGTGTGGATGTATTTTATATTCTTCACGGCTTTTATTCTTATTCTTATTTGGCTTTTTCAGTATTTTTTCTTGGAAAGATATTATCAGTCGGCGAAGATAAGAGATATTACAGACGCTGCAAATCAGATAATCCAAGCATATGGCACTGACCAGCAGGAGGTAACGAACCGCTCGCTGGCTTTTGACAACAGCCTTTGCGTCGTTATAACGGACGAAATGGGCAATCCTCTTGTAATGGAAAACAACATGGGAGCATATTCGCACCTTAACAAAGTCATAAATAAGGGCTATGGCATCGGACTTTTCAAGATGATATCTCAGCTGAAGCAGTCGGACGATAACTACATCACGAAAATTGCTCAGAATGAGAATTTCAAGAGCAAGGAGATTTTTTACTGCACGTCTATCTACACTGACGATTCGGATAAGCAGGCGTATCTTTTCATTGAAAGCTCAATAGAGCCTATAGATTCCACTGTAAGCATTATAAGAGAACAGCTCATTTATATCACTATCATACTTTTTGAGCTTGCTTTTATTGTAACTATGTATATCTCAAAGCGACTTTCAAAGCCTATCGTTGACATTACGAACACGGCGAAGAAATTCGGTGAAGGGGATTATACGGTGGAGTTCAATGGCCATGGCTATTGTGAGATAGAGGAGCTTTCCACGGTGCTTAACAATGCCAAGGACGAGATACAAAAGGTATCGGAGCTTAGGAAAGACCTTATTGCGAACATATCTCACGACCTGAGAACACCGCTCACTATGGTAAAGGCTTATGCGGAAATGATAAGGGACTTGTCGGGGGATAATCCTGTGAAGAGGCAGGAGCATATCCAGGTCATTATCGACGAGGCTGACAGGCTTTCAAGTCTGGTAAATAATCTGCTGGAGCTTTCAAAGCTGGAGTCGGGCAATGCGGAGCTTAAACTCACGGACTTCTCTATAGTTGACAAGCTCAATGACTGCATGACTCGATATCAGATACTCATAGAGCAAAACGGTTATGATATCAAGTATATTCCGGACGAGGACAGAGTGATAACGGCGGATATCGCAAAGCTGGATCAGGTCATTTACAACTTTATAAACAACGCTATAAACTACACAGGTGACAATAAGGTCATTCGTATCAAGCAGATAAACAAGGCTGATGTGGTTCGTATTGAAGTAACAGACAATGGAAAGGGTATTTCTAAGGAGCTTCTGCCGAAGATATTTGACAGATACTACCGTGACGCAAAGGTAAAGCGTGACGTGGTAGGCACAGGACTTGGACTTTCCATTTGTCAGGAGATACTCAAAGCCCACGGCTTTGCATACGGCGTTCAATCGGAGGAGGGCAAAGGCTCGACCTTCTGGTTTGAAGCAAAGATCGCAAAGCAGGAGAGCAAGACTGTTCAGAAAATGGAGAGCAGGCTTTCGCTCAGCGGGCTGGAGGAGAAATAGGACTTATATAATAAATAACGAGCATACTATTCGGGTGATAGTATGCTCGTTTTAGTTTATAAAAAAGCTATGGAATATCAGTGCGATTTCAGGGAAATGTGATGATCTTCGGGCTGGAAATAAAAAACCGCCTTACATAAAGTAAAGCGGATCGGGTGCAGGGGCAAGCCCCTGAATTTGTAAAAGTGACACACAAATTATCACAGCGGTGACTTTATGTGTTTACAAAAAACCTTGACGGGAAATGCCCGCCACGGAGAAACAATGGTTGGGTTTTAGATAAAATTGATGAGCGGCAATAAAAAAACCGCCTTACATAAAGTAAAGCGGAATTGGGTGCAGGGGCACGCCCCTGCTGGTGGAGGTGAGGAGAATCGAACTCCTGTCCGAAAGCCTATCCCCACGAACTTCTACGAGTGTATTCTGTTATTGCGGAAAACTCCCGTTCCCTTGCACAAAGGCAAACAGACACGCCTGTGTGTTTGGTAGGCTGTGATACATCACAAGGCTACAGCCGTCGCTTTGTAACGTTCACCACTGATCGACGCCTTTACCAAAGCCGTGGTACTCTAAGGCAAGACGAGCGCTGACTTAAGCAGCAGCTAATTCAAAATTATCGTTGTCGTCTAATTTTAAAACGTACGCCGTTTAAAGAGTGTGCGCTCCTCTACTCGCTTATCGTGCTTCAAAACCCCCGTCGAAACCTTTACACCCCCGTGTTAGTTTCGCTCTTTCATGGCACGCTCTATGTCACGCTGTGCGGCTTTCTTTGCCATGTCGTCACGCTTGTCATAAAGCTTTTTTCCTTTGCAAAGCCCAAGTGCAAGCTTGACTCTGCTGCCTTTGAAATATAGCGACATCGGGATAAGCGTAAGACCCTCCTGCTGTACCTTTCCGAACAGCCTCAGTATCTCACGTTTGTGGAGCAGCAGCTTTCTCTCCCGGCGTGGATCACGGTTGAAAATATTGCCGTGTTCATAAGGGGATATGTGCATTCCCTTGACCCACATCTCTCCGTCCTCGATAGAACACCAACTGTCTTTCAGATTGACGCCGCCATTCCTTATAGACTTGACCTCTGTTCCCACAAGCTCGATACCACACTCTATCTGCTCCAGCACGAAATAATCGTGACGTGCCTTTCGGTTGTCGGCAATCTGCTTTGTGCCTTTTTTGTCTATCGCCATACTGCTCACCTCCCGTGGAATATTATTATAACACCATTTCATGCCTTTGTCAACAGGCAAAGAGTTCAAAAAATTGTACAAATGGTCGTAATGTTTAGATTTTTACTCATCTCTGTGTGTGCTTATGTGCAAATTCGAGTATTGAAATAGCTTTGATGGTGTGATATAATATTAGGTGTGAGAAATAGTTAGTTGAAAGATGAGAGAAGATCCGGTATGAAAAATAAGAAAATAGATATGTTAAACGGTCCGCTTGTGGGCAAGATCGTTATTTTTGCACTGCCCCTTGCATTGTCAAGTATTTTGCAGCAGCTTTTTAACTCCGCTGACCTTGCGGTGGTGGGCAGATTTGACAGCGACAAAGCCATGGCGGCGGTTGGAAGCAATTCTTCATTGGTGAACCTTATTGTAAGCCTTTTTCTGGGGCTTTCTGTCGGTGCAAACGTTGTGGTGGCCAGGCTTATAGGTCAGGGGAGAAAAGATAAGGCAAACGAGGCTGTACATACGGTGGTGCTTTTGGCGGTCATAAGCGGATTTATTATACTGGGTGTGGGCGAGATACTTGCACCGATACTCCTTGGCATGATGAATGTGCCTGACGATGTTTTAAAGCTTGCAACGCTGTATCTCAGGATATTCTTCTTTGCAATGCCTTTTATCGAGATATACGATTTCGGTTCGGCAGTGCTTAGGAGCAAGGGCGACAGCACCAGACCTCTTTACGCTCTTATCACCGCAGGCGTTATAAATGTTATTCTGAACCTTGTGTTCGTGATCGTGTTCAAAATGGGTGTGGCAGGCGTTGCAACGGCAACTGTTATATCAAACTTTTTCAGTGCCTGCATGATACTTTACTTTCTTACCCACGAGGAGGAGATGCTAAGACTTGATTTCAGAAAGCTCAGGATACGCTGGAAATATCTCCTCGGTATCATTAAGATAGGCTTGCCGGCTGGTTTGCAGAGCATGGTTTTCTCGCTGTCAAACGTTGTGATACAGGCGGCGATAAACAGCTTCGGTTCAGACGGTATCGCTGGAAGCACAGCGGAACAGAATTTTGAGTTCATGGCATATTTTGTGATAAACGCTTTCGCTCAGACTGCGACCACATTTACAAGTCAGAATTTTGCGGCTCAGGATAAGGAACGCTGTAAAAAGATATACAGGCTTTGCACCTTTATCGGGCTTGCAAGCTGTCTTGGGCTGAGTCTGATATTCCTTATTGGCAGACACCTTTTTATACAGATCTTCTCAACGGACGAGAACGTTATACACTACGCAATGATAAGAATGTGGTCAGTTTGCCTGCTGGAGCTTCTTACGGGCGTTTACGAGATATCGGGCGGCTGTCTTAGGGGAATGGGTCACTCTATGACACCTGCGGTCATAACTGTGCTTGGCACATGCGTGTTCAGGCTTGTGTGGGTGAACACGATTTATGCGGCTCACAGAAGCTATCTTATGCTTATGATAGTTTACCCTGTTTCCTGGGTGATAACAGGCACTGCGGTAACAGTGGCTTACTTTATCATACGGCGCAAAGAGTTTGCACAGATAGGTAAACGCAGGGCGGATATTATTTGATAGACAGGCGACAATTCAGATAGACGTGGGAAGGGGCAACCGCTGTTCGCCTCTACAGAAAAAGATAAATCTGCACTCTGAAAGCTTTAGGATTTTCGGAGTGCAGATTTTTTTTGAAAAAAGTCGCAACTGTCCAAAAAAAGTTACCACAAATGGTTTTTAGTGTGATATAATACATACATCAGGAACGAACAAAGACTTCTGCACACTCCTTCTAAATTGTGTTTTATTTGTTATCTTATGTTTACTATTGACTCCTTTGTTTTTTTCATAATACCCCCTTTACTGTGTTCCTGAGAGCAGAAGTTATTTTTTTACCGCAGTTCTTTTTGAACTGCGGTATCTTTTTTTATGTGTTACATAATCTTATAAAAATAGGCGTCATGCTTTTGATACAAAGCCTTTTCGCAGAAGGGGGATAAGTATTCCGCCAATGGAGTTGCCAAGGGACATTATAATAAGGTAGCCAAAGGCTTTAACGCTCCATAAGTCTGCTATGGTAAAGAAATACATATTAGCGACGCAGTGTTCAAAGCCGCTGAGGATAAAGACCACAACGGGGAGAAATATTGCAAGTATCTGTCCCACAGGGTTTTGGATAGTTTTATAGCCGTCTGCGGCAACAAACATAAGTATTCCGCAGAAAAATGATAGGATAAAAACGCTTGTGATATTATCCCCAAGCTTTATATTGCAAAGCTCTGTGGCTTTGTCGCTTATGGTGGATATGCGTGTTTGGGTAATAAGCAGAGCGGAGAGGACTGCTCCTGCAAAGTTCCCGAGCCATATTATGCCAAGCTCACCGAGATAAGAGGGTTTGTTTTCAACTGCATATCCGACTTTTCCTGTGAAGAGATCAAAGCCGAAAGACAGTATCACAAACAGTCCAATGCCAAAAAGAAACGCTCCCAGATATTTGTTAGGGCAGGAAAGATAGACTGTTCCGCCTATGGCTATCGCCACTCCTGTGAGCAAAGAGCGCAGAAATATGTCGATGATTTTTTTCATGTTTATTCTCCTATAACTTTTTTGTGACAAAGCACTGTGTTATTATACTATATTATAATGGCTGTTTCAACAAAAAAGTGGCATTGTTTACACTTATTTTGATTTTTGTTTCCAAGTAAGCCATGGGTAACATGAGCTTTGTGACATATTTCTTGTGATATGGGAGATATGCAATGTGAAGAATAGTCAGAACAGATCCAGCATACTGTCGAGATAAATTTGCTCTCTGACCTTTAGCTGATGTTCGGGTCTTGTCATATAGTAGAGCAGAAATTCAAGGATAATGGCACTTCCTAAACTTCTGCCCTCTATTTTGAAGTTTGAAAAGCCCATTGGGAGATAGGTGTTTTGGATATCCTCTATGCCGATAAAGGCAGGGCTTTCCATGGCTTTTGAAAAGCGGTAGCCCTCTGAGGCATTGGGTGCTTTGCAAACATGGTCGGGGCAGTTTTCACCGAGATTTTTGCGGCTGACGTTTTCATAGCAGTTTTTTCGGTCTGCACAGCCTATATAACAGCACTCGTTGCAAAGAAACTCAACTTTGTTTTTCTGCTCAGTGGTGAGATCGGAGAGTTTATCCAGGGCTTTGTTTAGGCGAAAGTCAGGGACTACACAGGAAAAATCGTCACGGTCAAGCTCGTTTACAAGCTGAGAAAACTCGGTGAGGACTTTTGTGGTAGAGGACACAAAATAGAGGTGGGGATAATTCTCTTTCAGATATGAAAGAAGCAGGTCGGAGCATATTATCACGCCATTTTGTGGAAGTGGGCTTTGGGAAAACAGTCTGCAAAGCTCGTTGCACTTTTTGTCTGAAAGGTGTTCTTCTCTTAGCAGGGAATTGCTGAAGGTCAGCCGTGAGGAGATGTTATATTCTTTCATAAGGTCGAGGACTTCTCGTGGAGAATGTTCGCCGAAGCCTGCTCGTCCGCCGCCCCATATACAGTCGGCAGGTGCGCCATAGACAGAGCCTATTTCGCACCAGTCATAGAAATAATCTCTATGCTCACGGAATATGGGCAGGAAAGCGGAGTAAAGGTCATAAAACTCGAAAAGCCCCGGCAGGTGGTAGTATGCTTTATTGGTCATGTGGAGTCACCTCTTTTTTTTATCATTATAGCATGGCGGGGGTGGGAAGTCAAAGTTATTTTTCCATTACTATTATCTTGTTTGAGATATTGCTCACAGGCTTTATCTTTTTAAGAAGCTTTGGTTTTTCATTCATATCCATTTTTCCTCATGTGGTGTTATTAAGATAGTTGCGACTAACTCGTTCTTTTTTATTATAGCACATTGAGGGGGAAATGTCAATAGAGGTGGGGCGGATAGGGGCATTGGGGCAGAAAAATACCGATACAGAGGGGCTGTATCGGTGGATATATCTGAAGTTAGTTATTGTTATATCAATAATCTCCCAATATCATTAGAATGTCTTTACCGTATTTTAGGCATTTGGCATCACCAAAGCCTTTTATTGATTTTAGTTCTTCTAAAGTTTGAGGATTAGTTTTTATTATCTCTTCAAGCTGAGCATTATTAAAAATGAAATATGGCTTGATTTTTTCCTTAACACTTTGTTTGTAGCGATAGTCTTTTAATGCTTTATATACAGGTGAATTTTCAATGCTGTCAAAATATGTGTTTTGAATTGGCTCTTCCTTTACAGTAACTGTTTTTTCCTCATTGACTTCAAGCTGATATTTGGCAGTATAGTCAGTAGTATTTGGAATGCTGCTTTGCAGAAAGAAATCAGCCAATTCTTTCATTTGCTTATCTGACATATTTTCGTTTCGGCTTTCGTCATTCAGTCTTTTTATATAGCTGTTAAGTCCGTCAACTTTAACTATCTTGGATTTTATATCCTTAGGTGCATACTTCATGTCAATTATGGTTTTTGGATTAGCTAAAACAACTACTGACTTATATGTATCGTCAAAATAATGTTCAAAAATAGCCTTGGTGAGTAAGCCTTTAGTGTTTCGACGCTTTTCTTTTATCATATCCAAATGACGCTGATTTTGAGTTATAGGGCTATATATACCTTCTTTATGATAGCGTTTTCCAAATTGAATGGTTCTAGTGAAATCTCCCTGATTATTAACAGTAATATTTCCATAGAGGTTTTTGCACTCAATTATCAGTATCACTTTTCGTGTGATTACTATATAGTCTATCTGCGTTGTAAGTCCATTTTCTTCAAAGAAAATATCGTGAAGAATATACATAGGCATATGACTGTTTTTCAGCTCAAACATCAATGCCTCTTCGCCTTTTATGCCATAGTAAACAAGTTTTTTGTCCTGTTCTATTTGTTCCTTGACACTTTCAGGTGCAAGCTTTGAATAAAAGTCCAGCTGCTCAAGTTGTTTTTTCGCACTGCTGTCCTCTTTTAGTACCACAGGTTCACGAAGTTTATCAAATAATCCCATATGATTTTCCTCCGATAGTTTTTTAGATAGTGTTATTATACCATATGCCGTATGTCATTTCAAGTATTTTACTTTGCGATGTGGTACAATTATTGTAGTACTACACAGATTAAAAGGGCTTGACTTTGAGGGCTGTTGAAATATTGCGGATAATGTGATATACTGTCAATAAACGAAATACCGCAGCAACGATAGGACGGACAATGTGCTTGTCAGGTTTTCTTCTTTCGCAAGGCTAAGTGAGGCTTATCCTAATTATTTTGCGGATATAGGGGAATTTGTTGGCGTTGTAGAGGGGTACTTGAAGTGAGATATATTACAGAGGTGACGGCAAAATGACATACCATTATTATGGCGACAAAAATGCTGATATTGTTCTTATCCAGCCTGTGGGCGACCATGATCTGCCTGAGATAGAGAATGAGATCGCAGAGATAAAAAAGCTCACGAGTGTGGATTTTCAGCTTATTGCGGTGAAGGTCGAGGATTGGAACAGGGAGCTTTCACCATGGGAAGCCCCTGCGGTATTTGGCAATGAGGGCTTCGGCAATGGAGCGGAAGACACTCTGGCGGAGATATTAACGCTTTGCTCGGACAAGAGCAAGAATTATTACATTGGCGGATATTCTCTGGCAGGGCTTTTTGCCTTGTGGGCGGCGTTTCAAGCGGAGAAATTTTCAGGCGTTGCGGCGGCTTCTCCGTCGGTGTGGTTTCCTGATTTTGTGGGGTATATGAAAGAGAATAAGATAAAATGCGACGCTGTTTATCTCAGCCTTGGTGACAAGGAAGAAAGGACGAAAAATGCGGTCATGTCAAAAGTGGGCGACTGTATCCGTGAGAGCTATTCTTGGCTTACGGAGCATGGTGTTGACTGCGTGCTTGAATGGAACAAGGGAGGACATTTTAAAGAGCCTGCTTTGCGGACAGCTAAGGGGTTTGCTTGGGTGATGAACGGAAGATAGGGGAATGGCAATGGATAAGAAAAAGACGAGCGTTTTTATAAGTCTTATCTTTCGGAGAACGGAGTTTGGCTGACGGAGAGTGTGCCTGTTAGGTTTCTTGAGAGAGTTTAGGGCTATGGCGAAAAAACAGAACGCAGATGCGGCCAAGAGGATCCTTATCAAGTGAGGACGCAGAGGGTTCAGAGGGCGTTTATTTCTTAAACGCAGCGCCGCTGAATTTATCATACAGACGGCTTACCATGCAGAACTGTATTGATAGCCGCTGAAAGGTAAAATTGGTTTGCCGCTTCAATGTGCATTATCTAGTGCCTTGAAAGCGGCATTTTTTTTTAGTTCTTTTACGTTCTTACCGCACCAATAGTCAATAAGCCAGATCACTTTTCTGAACTGCTCTCAGCTTTTAAATCCCGTATTCTTCTTTTGTCATCGTCTGTAAATTTTGTTTTGAGCAGGTCTTTTAAGCTGATTTCTACCAAAAAGTGTTGAAAACCCGCACTTTATATGGTATAATTGGAATGTTATATTTCGATAACTCTCGTCGATATCTTTAGACGTTGTTTCTTTCGTGTATAAATACAATTTATAATTTCATTTGAGGAGAAGCTAAAATGGTGGACAAGAAAAATATTATTGATGCCTGGATAATGATCGAACATTTATCCGAGGGCGATATTAAAGATAATGACAAAGCTATATTCAAGTTGGAAAGCCCTAAGGAAAATGATTTTTACTCCTATATTCAAAGTAATATCACGAACAACAAAATTTGTAACGATATAAATAATCAAAATAGTGGGATAGTTCTGTATTTTGATGTGTTCGATTTCATTGAGGTTATTGCAATACTTCGTGAAAAATATAATCTTAAGCCTACTAACGAAGAATTAAATACAGGAAAGAAGTTCAGTTTCGCCCTGTACTTTGACAAAAAACTGAACTATATGCAGGATATGATGTTTTTCGCTGAAAGCGCATACATACGTTATTTTAAAAAGGTCCCAAATAAAGCTGATTTCAAAATATTTGAAGACGAACTAAAAGAAGAACTTGCTCAGCTTTTTGATGAGTCCTCAGAAGATGCAGATAAGTTCAATAAAGCATTTAACAAAGTCATAAAGAAATTCAAAATATCAACAGATAGCTGTAGGATCCAATTCCTTAAAAATATAGAAAGTGACGCAACAAATCTTCATTCTTTTTTCATTGATGATCTTGAAAATGCTAAAGAAATATCGACCGCTAATCTTAACGTATACCTTTACGGAAACACAAAAAATCGAATAAATCTGGACAGTAATAATACTTCTCCGAATTTTGCCCCTAATGTTTTTGAGGATATACTTCAGCCTAAAAATTATCCATTGGGAAGATTCCCTGGAAACACAAAATTTGCTCTTTCGCTTATGCAACAGGTTGCGGTAAATCTCTCAGCAGGATATGATGACACAACAATAAGAAGCGTGAATGGTCCTCCGGGAACAGGAAAAACCACTTTGCTGAAGGACATTTTTGCAGAACTTATTGTAAAACAGGCTTATGATATTGCCAAACTAAGAGACAGGTCGATCAAGGGAACAAAAGAGACAATATATTTTGACAACGCATCTATTGGCGTACTTCCAGAGATCATTACGGAAAATAATATTGTTGTTGCAAGCTCCAATAATGGTGCAGTGCAGAATATCGTAAATGAGCTTCCACTTACCAAGGAACAAATCGACCAAAAGTTTGTTGAAGAGCTTAAAGGTGCTGACTATTTTTGCAGTATCGCTAATTCAAAGGTATCCTCAAAATGGGAAGAAGATGAGAAGGGTAAAACGCACGAGAAAATCATAATAGAGTCAAATGATGATACAGATAAATTTTGGGGACTGTTTTCTCTTGAGGGCGGAAGATCTGCAAATATGAATCATATAACCGCCAATGTAAAATGTGTTGCAAAACATTTGAATGAAGAATATGTATCAGATAGTGATGTATATGCAGAATTCATTGAGCAGTATGAAAGGGTAAGTAATATCCGAAAAGAAACTCAGAAATTTGCAGAAAAGGTTAGTAAATATCATAAGGAACGTATTAAACTCGATCAATTAAGATCATCATACGATACCAAATTAAAAGACAAAACCGAGCAATTTAATAGTGATTTTGTAGAGGCAAACAGAGCTTTAAAGAAAATAGTTGAAGAGCGCAAGCAGGCGGAGCATCTTCTAAAGGAAAATTCAATTTATTTGGAAAAAACAAGAGAAACTAAAGCCAGCGTAAAAGAATATGTTAATATGCTGCAAAAGCAAAAGCCGGGATTATTTTCAAGCAAAAATAAAAAAAGTGAATACCAGCTTAAAATAAACGAGGCCAATGAAAGGTTTAAAAATGCTTTAGATAAAGAAATTTATTACAACAATGAAGAAGATACTCTTCAAGATCGCAAAAAGGATCTAACAGAAAAAGAAGCAAAGTATTCAGCAAAGCTAAATGCCGCACAACAAGATCTTGAAACATGGAAATTATCCTGCCATGAACAAATATCGCAATTAGAGCAAAGTGTTCAGCAATTCAGTTCTGTGTTAGATCACAATGATGTCATGCCGCTTGATATGGCTCAGGATTATGATAAATTGCATTTGTCAAATCCTTGGTTTGATGAAACATACAGAGAGGAACAATCAAAGCTGTTTATAAAAGCCCTTAAAGTCAGAAAACAGTTTTTATACGAAAACAGAAAAAATGTCATGGCCGCCGCTAAAATATGGGAGACTCAGAACAAGTACATCGAAAGGAAAAATATTATTGAAGCAGCATGGGGGTGGATTAACCTGACTATCCCTGTTATAAGCTCCACCTTTGCAAGCTTTTCTCGAATGTGCAAAAATCTTGGGGTCAACACCATTGGTCATCTTTTTATAGATGAAGCGGGACAGGCTGTTCCGCAAGCAAGCGTAGGAGCAATTTTCAGAAGCCATAATGTTATGGTCGTAGGAGATCCTTCTCAAATAAAGCCCGTACTCACAATGGATTCAAACATTCTGAATATGCTTAGAGAGCATTTTGGAGTAACTGAAAAATATTTATCAAATTCCGCATCAACGCAGACATTGACTGACTGTGCAAGCAGGTATGGTTTTTACAAAGAAGAGGATAGATCTGACAGATCATGGATAGGTATACCACTATGGGTCCACAGAAGATGCCTGGATCCTATGTTTACAATTTCAAATAGAATTTCCTATAACGGATTTATGGTTCAGGGTAACCCTGGAAACGGAAAAACTGGTTGGTTTGACATAAAAGGAAAAGCAAATGATAAGTATGTGGAGAAACAAGGGGAATTTCTTGTGCGAAAGATCAAGAAAATGATAGAAGATGACCCTGCGATAATCGATAAAAGTGCAAAGGACACCATATACGTCATATCGCCATTCAAAAATGTTGCCTATATGCTTTCCCAAAAATTAAAGGAAATAGGCTTTACAAGGTTTGACGACCATGGAAAGCCTACAAACGTGGGAACTATTCACACATTTCAGGGTAAAGAAGCGCCGATAGTTTTTATGGTACTTGGAGCAGATCAACAGAGTGCAGGTGCTGCAAGATGGGCTGTGAGTGAACCAAACATGATGAATGTTGCCACTACCCGTGCAAAAAAAGAATTTTATATTGTTGGAGATAAAAAATTATATCTGAATTGCGGCGGTGATGTGATCACTGAAACCTATGAGGTCATTTCAAAATACAAAAAGCAATATCCAGAACTTATAGATGACGATGTAAATTCTGTAATGGAATATAATAATGACATTACGAGAATAGAAGGAGTCATAACTGATGTAAAACGCGGTAAAAGAGCAAAATACGCAGAGGTTACGGGATATGATAATAAAACATATACCATTGATGAAAACATTTTTTCTCAGACCATTAATGCTGAAAACATAATAAGTAAGGGAAATCATATTTCTTTTGTTATTAAGTCTCAAGGCCCAAAGCGTACATATATAAAGGATATAATGCTTATTGCTCCACAATTTTAGAGGCATATTCACCTGCTTTTTACTTGTATAAAATATATGCCCGTCAAACAACGCTGATACGCTGTTTGATGGGCTTTTTGCGTGGCGGAACTTCTAAATTTGGGATTATAGCATGGTGGGGGTGGGAGGTCAAAGTTATTTTTCCATTACTACTATCTTGTTTGAGATATTGCTCACAGGCTTTATCTTTTTAAGAAGCTTGAATATTGGGATAAACTCCGCCATTCCCTCGGCAAGGCTGTGGTCTTCAATGTGGCGGAAGTTCGGGAGAAGCTTTGCAAGCTCTTTGCCGTCCTTGACGCCCCATGTGAATTTGGCTTTGCTGCCCTCGATCGACTTTTCTTTCATACGCTTCACCATAGTGGGGCTCATCGTCTCTACCAATACTGTGACGTGTTCAAAGCATTTGTTTATGACGTCAAAAATCTCCTTTACGTCCTTTTCTGAGAGGTACATAGTCAGACCCTCGATAATGACGATAGCAGGGGCATCGTGCTCGGTTATTTCTCCGCTCCAATCGTCCATGGCGGACATTGCTATCTGTGATATCTCGCCTGATTCAGGGAGAAGCTTTTCTCTCACGGCGATAGTTTCGGGCAAATCAAGGTTATACCAATGGGTGTAGCCGTTCATTCTGTAACAGCGTGTATCAAGTCCGCAGGCGATATTCACCACCACTGCGCCTTTGCTTTTTGCAAGATACTTGTTCGCAAGCTTATCGAGGACTATTGTCCTTGCCACAACGCCGCTGTGCATTGCTGAGTCCTTATCGGCAAGTGAAAAATCATAGTTTATCTTATCTATTATCTCCACGGCTTTTGTATCTTTTATCGCACCCCTTGTTTTGGTTTCCTTTGCACGGGCGTAAACAGTTTGCAGCATAGTTTCAGGCACGCCTGAGAGCTTTGGTTTTTCATTCATATCCATTTTTCTTCCTCCTGTGGTGTTATTGAGATAGTTACGACTAACTTACTTTTTTATGATAGCACATTGAGGGGGAAATGTCAATAGAGGTGGGGTGGATAGGGGCATTGGGGCAGAAAATACCGATACAGGGGGCTGTATCGGTGGATAATTATTTAAGAAAAGAATGACTAAATGGAAGTATTCTATATCTTCTTTATTGGATGCCTAATGACAGTTTTCCATTTTTCAGGGACAACTCTCCTTGCATCTGAGAGATAAATTTCATGGTGTAACCTTGTCTTAGTTATGTCATTGACATATCCGTTTTTTTCTAGATATTCATCAATTAGAGCAATAGTAGCTGGTTCATCATCAAACGAACCCAAGTGCATTATTTGAACACATAATCCCTCGTCAATTGTCATTAGCTCTGCTGACGAACAATCTAACTTTTTCTTTTTAGTTGCTGTTTCAACTGCCCATTCAAAGTCTTTTTGAGTTATAAATTCAGGTAAACGGATAACAGATATCCAATTGAATGATGCCTTATCAGTATAGTCTATACCGTCTATGCCGTCCTGCCACCAAAAACCCTCAAGTGGTGGAACTACATATTCAAAAAATCCTTCAATTTTATGATCTGTTTTATAACTCATTTTCAGTGTATAAGCAACAGCATATAGCACACTAATTGCTTGTTGATATGCTCCACATACTTCATTTGGGTCGCCTTTTCCTCTGATTGCAATATAATTTGCTTTAGGAACAGTTACAATTTCTGGCTTGTTTTTAGGCATATAAAATTCTTTGTACTCTTTCTTAAAATCAAAAGCCATGATTACCTCCATAAAATATAATCTATAAATACGCTTTAATACGGCATAACCCCCGTTTTGTCCTCGTCGGTTATGTTATTAGGACAAGTATATCACATTTTGAAGTGATTTTCAAGGGGCTGGTTTATTTTGTCAACATAAAACTCCCTGTCAGTTTCAAAGCAGTATGCGCACAGCCGTCCACCTGAGGCACAGCCACAGTCTATGGCTATGTGTCCGTTGACTTTGTAGGCTTCGGGTATGCCGTGGTTTGGGATATTGGCGGTAGGGGTGTGACCTGTCACAAGGAAAGTATTCGGGTCGCTGAAATAGCGTTTTGAATAGTCGGCACGCTCCCAGATAAGCTGGTGGAGGGTGTATTCATCAAGTGGCTTATCCTCGCTAAAGTCCCCAAGACCTGCATGGGTGAGGACAAAGCGTTTGCCGTTTATGGTGATATCCTCATACATTGAGAAGCTTTTAAGAAACTCCATAAAGTCCATGCGGTCGGCTTTGGAGAGGGAGATAAATTCGCTGAAAGTGGGTTTTCCTCCGCTGGTGAGCCAATCAATCAGGTCTAGCCGTTCGTCTTTTGTAAGCTTGCTCACATCATTTTTTATAAGGTGGCGGAGATTGATATAGGCAAGGTGTTCGTGGTTGCCGAACAACGGGATAACATTATCACGAGTCATGATATTGTTATAAACCTCCATAGGCTTTTCGCCCCTGTCGCAGATATCACCTAGGATATAGAGGGTATCGTCCTCAGAAAAGTTGATTTTTTCGAGAAGATTAATATACTCCTCATAACAGCCGTGGATATCAGATATTGCATATGTCATAAAAGCACCTCACTGGGTTTTGGGTCGGGTTTCTTGTCTATTCTATTATAGCATACTTAGGGGTAAAATTGGGGAGGTTTGAAAAAAATTTTTACCCATTGGCATAGAGTTCGCTTCAAGCTGTATAATGGGGATAAAATTAAGGGGAGTTGAGTAAAAGTAACCGTAAAATATTCCGCACACTATCCGACTTTGCCCACTAAAAAATAATAAAAGGGACAGAATATTCAACTGTCCAAAAATTGTTACCACAAATCTTAGAAAATATGGTATAATATTAGAAATACAGTTTGGAGGTGTGATTATGGAATCCGGAAAAAACAACAGAAACGAGGAAATGCTTGACGATTATATAGTCTACAAGCTGACAACAGAAAACAGCTCTCAGCATAGCTCGTTCAATCTCAAAGGAATCGTTGTCGCTGTGTTGATCATCATAGGGATAGCCATGATCTATGATGCCCTGCGCCCCAAATGCGCACACTCAGGCTGTGACAATACTCCTGAAGAAGGCAGCTGCTACTGTTTGATACATGATCCTAAGTATTACAATAATAAGAACAGCTATACTCCAGCATTCACAACTGCTACAACATCACGTCCGAAAACCACTACAGCAGGTAGTTCAGCTACCAGAGCTACCCGTAAGAATACCAATAAAACCTCAACCAGTAAATCTGCTGAGTATGATGCTCATGATTATGACGACCCGGAGGATCTCTATGAAGATCATTATGATGATTTCTATGACTACGAGGATGCAGAGGATTATTGGGAGGAGAATAATTGACTCTTTTTTCATACAAGAAAAAGCACAAATGCAAAAGACGTCCCATTTGGATAAAATGAAACGCCTGTTGTTTGATAATAGTTTTATAGTAGTCCTATAAACAGGAAAATGTAATGTCTACACGGCAGACGGATAAATCTGTGAGATATTGTCCCGTATATTCTACTTTCTAAAATCTCTGGGACTGCACCCGTAGGCTTCTTTAAAGGCTTTTGAAAATAGCTGTGATCGTCAAAGCCGCAAAGCCCACAGATAGCATTTATCGAGTCAGATATGTTTTTTATCATATATGCCGCATTGCACAGACGATAATTTTTTTAGATATTCAAACGGCGACTGTCCTGTTATGTTCTTAAAACACCTCAGAACTTCGCTTTTGCTGACAAATGCCGCTGACCCCAGTAATAGGTAATGGAGAATAGTCTTAATAGGAAAGTGTATATCAATATAGTTTTTTTTATGTGGGTTCAATATAGCTTTAGGATATGACTAAGATTTTAAGTACAACACCTAAATGACCTGTCCGTAATTATCCTAGCGAAGATAAGCCCCAAAGGCAGAGCTAGTATTATCAGCAGAGCAGACGCAAGCCATGACGCAGATGTTTCAAGGGACATGACGCCCAAATTATAGAAAGCCTTGTAAAGATATAATCCCGGAACCATTATGACTATGGACGGAACGGTGATGGATATTCTCGGATAGCCCACATACTTTTTCAGCAGCGAGGCGAGTATGCCTGCGGTGAATGCCCCCACAAACGCAGCAGCTGCCGGAGGAAATGAAACAAGGTCAACAAGTTCCAATCTCAGAGTGTTTGCAAGTGCACCTATAACTGCCGCAGAGGCTGCAAGCTTGACAGGGCTGTTGAACATAACGGAAAATCCGAAAACCCCGCAGAAACTTGCCGCAAGTCTGAACAGTATGAACTGCCATAAGGTAAGGTGCAGAGGCAAAAAGTCCATTGGCGTAAGGTGCAGGATAAGTGCCATTAACCACGCCGTCATTGTGGCTACAATTATAATGATGAGGGCGTAGGTCAGCCGCTCGATGCCCGAACGCATATCGAGCTTTGAAAGGTCTATGCCGCTTGTGATGAACGGAAAACCGGGTATAATAAAAAGCATTGCACATATGTAGCCTGCCTCATGCTGCATTTTTATATTGAAAAGTATTTTCGCAAGTTCAAACAGCCCTGCATATGAAAGGCACGCCGCCGATACTGAGGCAACTATTCCAAGCACAAGGGTAAGGTGGTGTTTTGTGAATTTGCTCCGCACATAATTGCCAATGCCTGCACCGAAAAATGCACATATCATTTCGGTCAGTCCACCGCCAAGCAGGAATGTGAACGCTCCGCAGGCAAGTGCCGCCGCAAGGCCCAAAACAGGCGGCGAGTAAAGTCCGTGTATCTTTTCGATATCGTCAAGTTCATTGTGGACCTGTTCGCAAGTCAAACTATCGCAGCGGTTGACAAAATCGTTGATGAAAATTTCAAGACGTGTTAGCTTTGAATTGTTTACTCCCGTGTTAGTTAGGCAAAGAGACTGCGAAAAGCAAGCCTCGCCGTCAAAACAGGTGTAGTTTATGGACATAAGCCCGATATCTGCTGTGCAGGTCAGTCCCATACATTCCGACATGGTATTCATGGAACTTCTCACACGCCACGCTCCCGTTCCGCAGGAGAGAAACATCATTCCCACCCTGCCTATAACAGAGGCTTTTTCTTTTAGGCTCGCCTTTGATACCGGCTCGTCCTTTTCGGCGTCTGTGAAATCGTGCCATGGGATATCCATGTGATTTTTCTTAACTATAGTTTGTGACATTCAGTATCACTTCCGTTTTTAAAGATCAAGGCTGTCTGAGCCTGCTTTTTTCATCATTTCCTCACGGCAGGCAAGCACAATGCCGTCTATCTCGCTGAGGTGCATGAGCATTTTCTTTTCAAACTGATGAACAGGCAGTAAAACGCCGATCTCATCAAATGATTTTCCAGCCTTTTCGCCTGTTTCCTGTCCGTAATAGACCATTGCAGTTGGGGCAGTCTGCTGTATCTTGTGGAAAGTATTCCATATAACATTATAGGTCTGAGCCTCGGAAAGTCCAAGCTTTACAGTGTCAGGCAGGGCGTAAAGTATAAGCACGCCACGTCTTTTGTCAACACGCTTTTCCTTAATGTTCATTCCGTCGGTATAGACCCTCATAAGGTCATATCCGTCTGCAAGATAAAGCTTTGAACGTGGTGCACAGCTGTGGTTTTTGTACACATCACGAAATTTCTCGAACTCATGCTTTGTGACAAGCTTTTTCTTTTCTTCAATGACATCGCCTTCAGGGGTCGTAAGGAGTTCAGGATTTTTTCCGGCTTTTCCGTGAAAACGCTTTGGTATAAGGTATGCCTCTCTCAGCAGATCGAAAAGACTTCTTCCACAAAGCTCCAGCAGAAGCGCACTTATATCACCGTTCGTATATGCGGTCAAAAGCACCTGCACAAGATGTTTTGGGTCAGGATCGGTCTGCATATCGTCGTCGCTAAGGTGATCGTAAAGCACGTTGCTGAGCCTTTCGCAAGCTCCTTCCGATGCCATTATCCTTGAAAAAAACTGTTCGACTTCATTTTCTTTTGGCAAAACTGTAGGCATATTATTATCTCCTTTCATGTATGTCATATCTCAGCATTTGCAAACATATTACACTTTTTCAGTATCATTTTTTGTATCTCTGTAGCGGCGGCATTGAGTTTTTTGTCTGCATTTTCTGCAAGAACGATGCTCCTCTTTGGAAACTCTTCATCAGTTTTCAGAATATAAACATCGCCGCTTTGTGCCATTGGCTCAGGTATAAGACCTATGCCAAGGTTGCTTTTCACAAGCGGCATTATCTGATCGGCAGTTGCGACCTCTATATCCGGCTGAAAATCTATTCCATGCTGGAAAAAGAAATCGGAATAGAAATCATATGTCCTTGTGTTTCGGTTAAGTGATATTATAGGGTGGCTGCAAAGTTCCTCAAGAGTGAGCGTTCGCTTTGCAAGATCCTTTAGCTTTGTGCTGCATATGATAAGTTCACGGAACTCTCTGAGCTTATGAAAATTCAGCGAGCCCTCTGTGCTTATCGGCGTTGTTACCACAGCGAGGTTTGCAATGCCGCTTTTGAGAGCAGTCAGTGCCTGAGGGGTTGAATGGTTCAGCAGCTTTATTTTTATTCCCGGATATCTTTCATGGAACTCATTGAGAAGTGGCAGCATAACGCCGTGAAGTGCGGTCTCCGTCACACTTATGGTGACAGTTCCGCTTTGCAGGTCGTTGGCTTTTGAGATCTCATCTTCGCCCTCTGTAATAAGTTCCACCGCCTTTGAGATGTGCTCGTAAAGTATCTCTCCCTCAGGGGTAAGCGTGACGCCGTTTTTCATTCGATTGAAAAGCGTGCAGCCAAGTTCTCCTTCGAGTATTTTTATCACCCTTGTGATATTAGGCTGATTTGTGAGCAGCACTTTTGCCGTTCTTGAAAAGCTGCGGTTCTTTGCGGCATAATAAAATATCTTATAATATTCGTAATTTATATTCACTTTATCACTTTCTTGCTATATCAATATTTTATATCTTACATATCAATTATATATTTGACTTATATATCTGAGATAATTATAATGGAAAAAGGAGAAAATTAAAGTGCATAAAAATATTTTTCTTGTTAATTTTTTATGAAGGAATATGATAAAATGATGTTACGATCAAGAAAACAAATGTCTGAAACCAATATGCTCATGATACTTCTGACCATATCAGGGGGCTTGCAGGACGCATATTCGTATTTTGTGCGAGGTGAAGTTTTTTCAAATGCACAGACGGGAAACATTGTGCTTATGAGCACATATGTCGCAAAAGGCAACTGGCACAGGGCGTTGCACTATCTTATACCTGTGCTGGCGTTTGCAATGGGGATTTTCATAGCCGAGCGTCTGCACGCACGTTTCAAGGACGTGGGATTTATACATTGGCGGCAGATAATAGTTTTCACGGAAATGGTGCTGCTTTGCATTGTGGGGTTTATACCGCTTGGCGGTTCATACGATTTTGTTGCGAATGCACTTTCATCATGTGCCTGTGCAATGCAGGTGCAATCGTTCAGGAAAGTAAATAGTTATCCATACGCAAGCACGATGTGCATAGGAAATATGAGAAGTGCAATGGAATCCATAAGTGCATACATGAGGATAGGGGACAAGTCGCTGCTTAGGAAATCACTGCAATATTTTCTTACGATATTCGTATTTGCCTGCGGTGCAGGAATAGGCGGAGCATATTCATTATACATAGGCAATGAGTTTATATGGATATCTTGTGCATTGCTGCTTATATGCTTTGTGCTTATGTTTATAAAGAGTGAGAATGATATGATGAGGGAGGATATGTAGGGCACATTTCGGTTAGTATTGTATTATAAAGGACAAAAGCCGCAAGGTACGTTGGGACGAGGCTTTGACAGTTGTGATTTTTTATTTTTATAGGGATAAATGATTTTTTGAGGAAAATTGAAAAATTTTTTCGCTGCCCCCTTGAACAAACCTTATTTTATGTAGTATAATTATATAAAAAAACAGGAGGAAAAGCTATGTCAAACTTAACGATCAGATTTTATTCAAATTGCCTGCGGAGGTATACCACGTTTAAAATGTACCTGCCATGTGACATAAGGCAGGACTGGGGGCAGACAGATACGAAATACTCGGAAAACAGCACCAAAACGCTTTTCTTGCTGCACGGTTATACAGGCGACGCAGAAAACTGGGTGCCTGAATATCTTTCGGACAAGTATAATTTTGCGGTAGTTATCCCCTCGGGCGAAAATTCTTTTTGGCTGGACGGACGCTCGACCGGTCATCAGTTCTGCAAATTCGTCGGCGAGGAGCTTGTGGACTATGTAAGACGAGTTTTCAGACTTGCGAAAGACGGCAGTGAAACATACATTATGGGTCTTTCAATGGGCGGATTTGGTGCGCTTCATACAGCATTTGCATATCCAGAAACCTTTGGCAAGGTTGCTGCATTATCTTCGGCTCTTATCGTACACGAAGTTGCAGGAATGTCAGAGGGGCAAGGCAATGCCACAGCGAATTATGAATATTACAGAGAATGTTTCGGTGAAACGTCTGAGGTGCTGAACAGCAGGAACAATCCCGAATTTCTTATAGACGAACTTCAGCGAGAGGGCAAAAATATTCCAGATATATTTATGTGCTGCGGTACAGAAGATTTCCTGCTTGAAAACAACCGTGATCTTCACAAATTTCTTGAAAGCAGAAACGTTTCTCACGAGTATTATGAAAGCAAAGGCAACCACGACATGATTTTTTGGAGTGAGTATGCTGAAAAGGCGGTCAAGTGGATGTTTGAGGAGAAGTAAGAGCGGTGATGTCTTTGTGGTTTCTTATGTGATAATATGAAACACAAGAAACCTCATACAAACTGCACAATATAAAAATACCCTTTGAGAAAGGGATTTCTCCTCTCTCAAAGGGCTTGATAAATGGGAAGTTATAGTGCAATCTTTTTCCATTTTCTAATCTTGGTTCTAAAGGTTCCGAACGGAGCAACTGTATTAACATGTATGAATTTGTATACTTCCCAGACAGCTGTTTTAGTTGCTTCGTCAGCCCATTTTCTCATATGTGGTTTAAATAATTCTTCCTCACTCAGAGAATCAATCATTACATAAATAGAGTTGATATTCTCATTCAATCTGTCTTTCAATTCTTGCAGTGACAGCTGAGCATATGTATCTGTGAACCATTGATATAATTCGCCAAGCTGATTCCACTTAAAATTATCCGAAGGAGTTTTGACAGGAATACCCTTTCTTTCGTCTGATTCCCATTTAATAACAAGAGTTGTCCAGCCAACCTGATAAGCAAGATTTTCTGCCGGAGTTCGATCGACCTCATCAATTCTCTTATCTTTTAAATGCTCCGGAATATCATTAAATTCTGAAATATACTTTGCAAAGCTTTTATTTATCTCGTTTTTAAGCTCGTCTTTATTCTCATATGTTCTCAATAGTCTATCTCCTCAGCTTCCGATTTTCCAGTTTCAAAAAAAGGATTTTTCAAATTAGTCTTTGCAAATAACCTTTGAACCTTCACCATCAATTACAATTC
>ERZ772954.178-NODE-178-length-68977-cov-5.779969_pt1 | contig 68977 bp, 51 predicted proteins | sample MGYA00580684_ERZ772954 | MGnify/ENA primary metagenome ERZ772954 (study PRJEB29015, sample SAMEA2737654) | human gut metagenome | biome: human gut; feature: human-associated habitat; material: faeces | place: China | collected 2012 ...
GGTTGATGAAAAGGCATATAGAAGAAGAAAATTGAAATATATGATACACGCTTCTTATATTGTGTGGAAGGGATGCGGAGCACTTGATTTACCATTTTATTATAAAATTTATTGCATAAAACCAATTCTTTCATGGCTGATTCCACCTACAGTAAAAAAAAGAATGAGACAGTTACTAATAAAATGAGAATAACTATTAAAAATAGTTAATAAAAAGTTTTGAATATAGCGGATGTTTTATTTTAACAACTATAAATGAGCAAATTTGAAAAATTGCACAAAACTACGCTACAGATTTCATAAAAGAGTCAAAATCATGACATCCCTTTGCACACAGGAAAAGATAATGATATTTTTCCAGTCGGATAATATCACAGATTTGGTGATATCCATTTTCAAAAGAACAGGATTTACCAGTTCCTGTTACGCACATAAAATGTGCCAGTGACATCAGCAACCAAAATCTTCCTATTCCCTGTGCAGAACGTATCTGACAGCTGTCCAGTGCCAGCTTATCTTCACACTGACGGAAGAAGATTTCAATCGGCCACCGGCATACGTAATAAGATAGGATCCCATCCGTTGATAGTGATACATCCGTACTGAGAAAAGCCCTTAGTGCCTTGGGGATTCCAAATGCCTTTTCGGGATAGCTCAAAAGAACTACGGCATTTTCAATACCGTTGAGTTTTCCTTCATACTGGTACACATAGTATTTTTGATTCTTCACGGTCACAAGGTGAAAATCCGAATGCGTAACCGATAAAAGTGCTGCAAACTCATTGAGTTTCTTTTTGATTCCGAATGGATAAAGCATGCGGTTTGTTTTTAAAGCACCAATCGTATGAAATCCACGTCCTGCAAAGGTATTGATTATTTTTTCAGAAACATACCAGCAGTCACAAAGAAAATAGGACATTACCGGTGGAACGGGCAGATCCTTTGCAATATTTTGTACAATGTCAATCTTGGAAATTGATTTATTGTACATCACAAAAGCATAGTTCATGACAATGCCGTTACAGGAAAGCATAACCGCAACTGCCTGATGCCCGTAATCCTGTTTCCCCTTTAAATGAGACTGGTGAAAATACGCATCTTCAATTGGATGCAGAGCCTGTGACGAAGGCTTTGTTTTTGAAGCGATCGTATCATCTACAATACAGAATACAGGTTTTCCGGTGCGAGCTGCTTCTGAATAAATAATCTCAATAACAGAGCGTTTTAACGTATCTGAAAGTAAGGAATCATCCCATTTTCCTGCATTGAGGAAATGGGCAATTGTAGTTCTGTGACAGTGGCTGTTTTTTGCAAAATCCGTGGTTTTTCCATGGTATCCTGAGATGAAAATGCTGATCAGGATGCTCATAAGATGGTTGATTACCCGGTTGGAATAAGATATGCATAAGTTTAATTTTTTAAACTGGTTGTATATGAATGAAGAATGATGTATAGTATTTGCGAGAGGCACCTTCTTTCTCGTAAATGTTGCAAATGTTTGTTTGGTCACTTTCATTATACAACATTATCGAAATTAAGGTGTCTTTCTTTTATGCAAAATAACGAACTTGCTCATTTATAGTAAAATTAAAAGTTTGAACTGGTTGCTTGCCATCAGGTAAGGTAGAACGAGTAGTTAAGGTACGGAGGAGGAGTGAAGATGGAACAGCAAAGTAATGAAAAAAGTATAAAGGCAGAAAAGAGGACTTTTTTTGTAATGATTATATTAAGTGTTGGATTAACAATGAGTGTTATTGCCTACAGAATATTTTGGTATGGAAACACATCAATCAAGGATACTAAATCTATTATGGGGATTCCAAATTCCGTGTCTATAATAATTGTCTTAGCACTGATAATTTTAGATTATATCCTCATAAATGCTTATATGCATGTCAAAGAAAAGGAGCAAGCATATTGTATATTGAAGCAGCAAAAAGAAGAAGCGTTGAAATTACTTGAAGGCGAACAGGATGAAAAACAAAAAGAAGAAGTTCGCAGAAAAATAATCAACGCGGATCTCGAAAATGTTGTGTATCTATTAAAGGTATTGTATTCTGTGAACATTAAGTGAAATGATAATCATATAGTAATATATGCCTTGCAAATTAGGAGAAATTGGTATATTCTTTTGTTAGAATAAATTGTTGTGTGTGATAAAAAATAGAAATAGAGAAACTTTAACAAAATGCACTGTCCTATTTTAGGAGTATCGAAATGTAATGATATATCATTACATTAAAATTCCAATTTAATAATACCACAATGGCAGCAACTTTTAAAGAAATATTTTAAATATTTGCGTTATCAATGATGATCTTTATCTGAAGGTTGCTTCGATTGAAGTTATCTACGGGAGACATATTTTTGATGCAAAATTATCGCCATTTATTTCAAAATCTCTGTAATCAAAGCTGTTTTAAGAGGATGAGGGATTGTGATGTAGACAATGGAGCGACTACGATAGAAAAATGATATTTGCTTTTAAGTTGTTTTTAGTATTTAACGTATTATTAACATTGCTCCTCTTGATGTTGGTAATTCGTGTGGTTTTCACAATAGCACAACGAGTTAAAATAGAAAAATGGAAAGGAAATCAAAGAAATGCAGGGATTGGAAGAAATAGCAATCATACATTCCATTGATGATTATCAGGCGGGGTTATTGATCAAGGAAAGCCTTAAATTGGAAGGTTTTTCTTATTTTTCATATGTTTATAATGAATTGAATGATGATTTAAATAAACAGTTGGAAGAAAGCGATAATAAGTTTGATTTAATTATATATGTTAATGATACGGATGGAATGTATCAAAAACGATTTAAAAAGCTTGCAGAGATGAATGTGCAGGTCAATATTGAATCTGATACAACCTGGAGTGAAAATGAACATCAATTGAATGTTGAGATTTTAAAAAGTTTATGGAAACAAATTTTGCGTGAAGTATATTGCACAGAAATGGAAGATGCTAATAAAACATATGAGATCATGGAAAAGCTGGCAGAAGTCTATTGTAAATATGATTTGTTTCGTAAACTCTTGAACAATACAGAAACTTGGTTTGGTCTGGTTCGGAAAAAACAGGGTGAAAATGTATATATAGCGGAATTACAGAAACAAGAAAAAGAATGGAAGGCCGCATTAAAAGACTTAGAGAAGTGTTTTCAAACGGTAGATGATAATATTTCAGGAAAAGAGCATCTAGAATATGCGATACTATATTGTAAAAGAAAAATAAATAATATTTATGATCTGATGGGAAGATATCTTCCATATGATAGTTGGGAGATGATGGAAGAAGCAGATGCTATGCACAGTCGATATAAAACAGATTTTTATATGGCTGAAAATATCACATCCCAAATAGCAAAACAGTCTTATGAATACAAGGGCATGGCAATTTTAACCATGAGAAACTGTACACAGAAGTGTATGGTACCTGCATGTAATAGTTTTCATTACTATAGAATGGCAAAATTGTATGAAAAAGTAGATAAAATAGTTCAGGCAGAGATAAGTTATAAAGAAGCATACGAGTTAAATCAGTTGAATTTCAGAGCGGGATATAAATGTGGAGTTTTTGCTTTAAATAAAAAAGAATTTGAGACAGCAAAATGGCATTTTAGAAGAGTGCTACAGATACTTCAGATTACCATAGGAGACTCAAAAGAATTTGAAAAATCTATTAGAAAACTTCCAGCACTGGAGCTAGAATATGTATGTAAGTGTTTTGTATTGTTGGCGGAGATAGAACGTCTGGAAACAACTGTAATGGATGAGGAATTTTATAGTCATTGTCTAAAAAGGCAGAAGAACGTTATTGCAATCATAGAAAAAAATCAAAACAATTTTATAAATATGATGTATTCAGATGCTCAGCAATATAAAATATATTTAGTAGAGAAGTTATCTCTTAGTGCCATTAGAGAAAAAATTAAATTACAGGAAATGTAAAACGAAAGCTGAAAAAAGAGGGAGAACATGAGCAAGCAAAAATTAATTAAACTGGAACGATTGCTGTCAAACGGGGTTGTACATGAAGAATATCAGGAATTTGAAAATTCAATATTTTCGCTTCTTTATTCGCGTGCAGCCAAACAGATAGAAAAAATTGTATTAAATAACAAGTTATGGGTTGAAAATGGAAAATCACAAAAAAATACAGATTTTGAAAGATCAAATGTTATTTCGTTTGTTGGAAAAAGAGGAACAGGAAAAACATCGGCGATGTTGTCTTTGAAAGATGAACTGGAGGAATATACAAAAGCAAATAAATACTCTGTAGGGCAGTCTTTTGATTTTTTTAAAGAGGCATATATGGAAAATGTAAAGTTCTATACTTTAGATTGCATAGATGTTTCAGTTTTGGAAGAATCAGAAAATGTTTTTATTTTAGTTCTTGCAAATATGTTCAGCAAAATACAAAAACGTACACAGGGAGAAAATCAAAAGATTAAAGAATATGATAATCGTCTGGTTTTCCAGAAATTTGGAAAAATATATGAAGATTATATATCCATTAATTCCTCAGAGCAAAGTATGGAAGGTTTTTCAGCATATGAAAGATTAAGAAATGCAGCAAGCAGTCAGCGAATACGTGAAAATTTTGCAGAACTGGTAAAAATATATTTAAATATGCTGGACAGTGGAATGACGAGTTCATTTCGCTCAGAACAGAATTATCTTGTAATTGCCTTAGATGATATTGATATTGCAAGAAGAAAAAAGGGAAACGGGACAGACAACTGGGGAACCTATAAGATTATGAATATTATTTACAAGTATCTTACTGTTCCAGGAGTTATTGTTTTGGCATCATATGACAGTATTAGTCTACAGGAAAGATGTATCAGTTTCTTTAAAGATGAGAAAGGCGGAAATACGGGGTATGAAGAGGCTGCTTTTCAATATATAGAAAAAATATTTCCAATTTACAGCAGATTGTATATGCCACCTCTGAGAAGAAAGGAATTTCTAAATGAAGATGAGATAAAAATCAGTATTACAAATGAAGAAAAAAATTTTTTAAAAGGGTTGAATATATCAGAATCAATTCTTAAAATACAAAAATTTATATTTCTTTTATTATATAGCAAGACAGAAGTTTGTTTTGACTGTGATGAAGCTAATAAACATTTTTTTGAGCCAGATACACTTCGGACACTGTACAATGTAGTAGAGCTTCTTAATAAGCTGGAAACATATGATCATATGTTTGCTCAAGAAGACGATATAGAGAGCTTTGTAAATAATATTGAATGGATGGAAGAAGACTGTAATTTTCGATATAAAGAAGAAATTTTGAATGCAAATAAAATGGAATCCAGTTTGATTGATCTGTGGATGGAAGAACCTGTAAAACAACGTGGAAAAAGTATTGTAACATATATGAGCAGAACAGTACTTCCATTAGGATTGGATATAAGAAAAAGATACGAACGAGAAGAAAGAGATGCAATAAGAGCAGGGATAGATATTTTGGATCTTAGAAAGATTCCCATATATGATAATAGTAAGGTGGCATATAGCTATGCAGAATTGGTGCATAGTATTTTTCATATGACTCGGAATGAAAAAGTATATTCTAAAAAATTTGTTGCATGTATCTTGTATTCGTATACATTAAAGCTAACCGAGATTTATAAGTTGTATATCTGGAATAAAAGGAAATTATCGAAAACTCAATTTTTTTCGGCGTTTAGAGATAGAAAAAGAGGAAGTGAAGATATAGAAGAAAATACTTTGGAGATTATAAGGAAAATTAATAATTGCCATCAGGTGTTAAGTAGCGTGATTGGTGAGACGATTGTTGGAAAGTGGGTAGAATATTTTTTTCCAGAAATAAAAATAAAATCAAATAGAAAATATAGTGAAATAGAAAATCCAGAAGGAGGTACTATTATTTCTTATATAACAAATCCAAACGAGGATTTAATAATTACCTTTGAAAGTTCTGCACAACAAGAAACGATCATGTTAAAGCTAAAGAAGATTGTTTTCATTACGATGATGTATGTGGATATTAACCAATTCAAAGTGGAAGATGTGAATTGGAATATAGATCACGGAAAATGTATTTTTCGGTTGAAGTGTAATAATCCCAGTGATTTTGAATTTACGGCATTTTTTAAACATATGTTTTTGTATGTGGATTATCTTAATACACTTGAAAAGTGGATTTTAAAATCATTAGAAGAAAATGGAATTGCAATAAACATATTAAAATATAAGATACAAAAAGCTTTTGATGAATTGTGGAATGAATATTATGAGTGGGATCATATATATGGAAATGCGTGTATTCCATTTTATAGCTTAGATATTACCTATAATATGATTAAAAAGCATTATATGAAGTATGAGCAAAGAGTCTCACAGTATTTAGAACTTTCAATAGGCGATAAAAATACTCCTTTTTTGATGGAATATAAGAAAATGTTGGATAGTTTTAAGGATTATTTAAATTCCATAGATGAGACATATGGATTAAAGGAAGACAAGGCATTTGCAAAAATATTTAAACATTGTCCATTCTACGGGATGGTAAAAGAGTTACAAAATGATCAGGAGAGCAGAATAGAAATATCAAATTACATATGTGATAAAGCAAGAACGATAATAAGTAATATGAGCGTGAAAAAACAACCAGAAGGTTGATAATTAGGTGACTCTTATGGATGAACTATATAATATAATTGAGGTACTGCTTAGAAAAATTCCGAAGAAGTACGTAATAGATGGAACAATTTCATACAATTCTGTGCCGATGGAATTGATTGAAAGATTTTTATTTGCTTATGAAGATAATTATGACGAAGATGAGATTCATAAGCGTCTGATTTACTTGAAAAATCAGGTGGAGATTCAGCAGTATGAAAATCAGAATTATGTGGAGGAAGAGGATAGGTTTGATGTTTTCTATATGATTGATTTACTGGTGGACCGGGTGTTAGAGGAAAAAAAGGGGAAGGTTGTCTGCAGGTTTCGTTATCTTCAGGAATGGCGTGAGCTTACCAGTAAAGTTGAAAATAAAGTATTTTTAGCTGCAATGTATGCAAAAATCGATTACAGAAATGGAAAAGTTCGTTCTAATTTTATATGGCCGGATATTATTGGTCATGATAACATTCAACTGAATCGAATTATGGATGAAGGAATATCGGATAATCATTTTCATCTGATGGGATCGGTTCATTATTACACGCTTTCTTGGATAACACTGATGAATCATGTGGATCGGAAGGATTTTGTAAAAAAAATGAATGTATTGGATAGCAGAAGACGCAATCCAAAACTCGGGATTTCTTATGATTGTGAGGATCAGCCATTTGAGATACAACATCTGCAGGCAGCATTGATTCGGTTATACCTTTTTTCAGAGCTGGCTGGAAAGTTTATAGAAATTGGAGAATATAAAGCTTCATGGAAAAATGTTATTTTGTATGTTCATGAAGAAGAAAATTTGGAAAAATTTTTAATACAATATAAACAAATTTTAGAAGAGCCAGATACAGGAAAGTTAGATGTTTTGCAAAAAGATTATCCGAAATCTTGTTGGATTATTCAAAAAATTTTGGATAACAGGTTAAACGGAATTTCAATTTCGAATCTTATAAAAATACAGGGAAGTAAAAATCTGGTTGGGTATCTGATTGAAACAGCACAGCAATGTAAGTCACTTGGATTACACGAATGTTTTTGGATTTATGAAAACCGTCAAGTTGAATATGAGCAGGAGTGGCGTGAACAGACGGAGAAAAACGTCTGGAAATTGTTGAAAAATCCAGAAGAGTTAGAAGATTTTCGTTTACCATTACAGTCTATTTTGAATAGTTTTATTGATTCGATTAACAGTGTTAACTGTGATTATGCAGTCAGCGGGGCGGGGGCGTGGTATGATACAGATGAATCACAGAGCCTGATTATTGGTGAGCATTGGCTGGAATACATGATGTTCCGCAGCAGAAAATTACAGATGGAACGATTGACAGAAAGTCATTATAATCTTTTTTACGTATATTTGCTGATCAAAGAGTCTTTTCGCATGGAACTTCAGCAGAGTAATGACAAGCTGGGATTTAACAATTTTCATGTTTATCAAAAAAGAAAAGGAATGTTTTCATCCTACTATACACGTGGAGATTTAGCACGTGCGGCAGTAGAAGGATCAGTGCGAGAACAGAATATAAAAAGTCTGGAAATTCGATTGAATTTTGAAAGCAGCTGTGCAAAGGATGCAGAGACTATTCGATATTATGATCGCGAGATCAGAAAAGGATATTTGAAAAAATCGGCACTCAGATATTATTATGTTATGGGATTTGGCAAAAGAAAGGACAAAATTCGAAGTGTTCCGGATGAGTATAGACATATGTTTTACCGGCATTTTGAACTGCGGGCAGATATTAAGAAGAAAGCCAATGGATTGATTATGCTTCGAAGAAAGAACCCTGAAGTTGCAGCAAGAGTTTTAGGCGTGGATGCTTTTTCAAGTGAAGACGGATGCCGGCCGGAAGTCTTTGCAACGGCATACAGAGTTTTGAAGAGGCATTCCAGTTATAGAGGGCTGAGCATAAAACCGGAATTGCCACAGTTGCGGGAAACTTATCATGTTGGAGAAAGTTTTACCGATATATTGGATGGGCTCAGGGCAATAGATGAGGCAGTTCATTTTTTAAATCTGGATTGTGGGGACAGACTGGGACATGCAACAGTACTGGGAATGGATGTGGAAAAGTGGTATCGGGATTGTAACTATAGGTTTACAATTCGAAGGCAGGATTATTTGGACAATATTGTATGGCTGTATCATAAATTATTACGATATAGTATTCCGGATACAGATACCTTGATGCAATATTTAGAAGGAGAATTTGAAAAGTTTTTTGCTCTCGTATATCGAAAATTTATGGGAGAAAAGTATATTCAGAATGTTGCAAAAAATGCCTGCAAATATGATAATGGATACAAAAGTCAGTATGGAATCATAGAGGAAACGGGAACTGCTGATGTAGAGGACAGAGGGCAGGAAAAAAAGAAAGTATATGATTTTAGTTATGGTATTGTCCGGAAAAAAGATGGATCTATCTATGACTTTAATATCAGAAATTATTATTTTTCGTGGACACTTCGTGGCGATCATCCGGGATTATATGAAAATGGATTTTATGAGCAGAACTTTAATGTAAAGTCTATTTGGGATGAATGCAGTGTTAACCGAACCTTTCCAAATGATCAGAGGATTCGACATATTTTACCGGCAGCCGTTTTAAATCATTTTTATCATTTTAATGAATATGTAAAACAGAGTGGAGAAATAACGGAGACTGTACATATACCAGCCAATATGGTTAAGGCAATTGCTATGGTGCAAAAGGAGATGCAATTTGAATTAGAACAGAGAGAAATTGCAATTGAGACGAATCCATCTTCTAATTTGATGATTAATCGCATTTCGTCTTATGCGGAACACCCAATTTTTCAGTTATATAATAAAGGACTTACAAATGATCCGGAAAAGTTAGCTGCCTGTCCACAGATGAATGTTTCAATTAATACGGATGATCAAGGCGTTTTTTCAACGTGTCTGTCAAATGAGTATGCACTTGTTGCCAGTTCATTATCCAGAGTGAAAGATTCGAATAAAAAACATGTTTATAAAAAAGAAGAAATCTATCAGTGGATCAAAAACGTACAGGAAATGGGAAATAACCAGTCATTTTTAAGAAGAGAAACGGAGGATGAGCAGGAGGATGCCGGGGTATATCATACATTTGACGGAAGCGAAGATGATTGGTGAGATTTTGCAGAAACAAAAAGGTATGGATTATTCACAAGAGTGGGAGAAAGCTTTTTTTTACGGTGCGTTATTGCCGGATGCAGTAAAAAAAGAAAAGAAAGGAATATCACACTTCTGGAGAAAAAAATCAGAAGACCAGATTACGATTGTGCCGGATATCGAAAATTTTTTGAATAAATATACTGTGACAGAAAAGGATTCATTAAGTTTGGGATATCTGGCACATTTGCATTTAGACAAGATATTCTGGCAGGAATATATTAGAGAAAATGTGAGTTTTTTAGATATTGACAGATGCAGAACTGAGTCTGCAGGAAGTTTAAAGTATGTGTTTGTAAATAAGAAAAAAATATATATTACACCGAAAGATTTTTTTTCTGAGAAGTATTTATATGGTGATTATACAAAGCTGAATATTCCGTTAATAAAAAAGTATGCGTTGAAGATGCCGGTATTTGATAAGAAGTATACTAATGTGATAGAAGAAGCAGATAATCTGGAAATGAAGAATCTGTTGCAAAAATTAAATCAATATTTATCAAAAGAAGAATATAACAACTATGAATTAAATGTTTTTGAACAGGAAAATTTAGAACAGTTTTTAAGAAACACAGCGGTAAAATTTGTTCAGCAATATACCTGAGAAGAGGTGCAAAAGAATGTATGGAAGGCATAAAGATATATTTCAATGTCTGCATGAAGGAACAAAAAAATATGGATTGCTGTATTACCTTTTTAAGAAATGCAAAGGTGCTTTTCAGAATTTATGGAAAGTGATTGTATATCGTAAAAAAGAGGAAATGAAAAAACCAAAGATCTGTGAACAATGGGAACACAAATGGATAGAAGAGGAAGAAGATAAAGAAAAGGCAAAAGAAGATTTTTTCTATTTGTTGTGCATATATGACTATCAATATTCTTGTAAAAAATTAAAGTTAAATAAAAAGAAAAATTTCAGAGTAAAGTTTTTATGTATTCTACCATTTGTATTGATTACCATTTTATTTGTAGGTGGGGTCGTTGCGTACAATGCGAGTATACTGGTAACATCACAGAATTTTAAAGACTTTCTGGAAAAAAATAACTGGAGTTTTTCTATATTTGGAACTGTATTTTATTCAGCAGCACTTATTTTAACATACTGTGTATCGAAATGGCTGGATGTAAAACAGTATCAGGAAACTTGGGTAAGACACTCAAAGCATATTTATGAGATAGAAAATGAAATGTTAAAGTATATCTGGGAAAGGGAAGATTATTTTGATGCTGAAACAAGGAAGGCATATTTTGTTAAAAATATTATGAAAACGTGGGACGAAAATCAGCGGAAATTTCTTGAAAATATGGAAAAAGAAAAACAAATGGAAAATGTCTTAGATAGTCTGAAAAATTTAATTGGTGGAAACGAAAAATAATAGTAAGAATAGAAATAATAGTAGAATAATGCTTGCGGTATGTATAAGTTTTATAATTACATTAGGATGGCTGTGCCTGGCAATGTTTTCAAAACCACTATATGCAAATGTTGATAATTTTACTATTGCATTGGTTACAAATGGTTTATTTGGGGAAGATGGATATACATATTATTTGCATCCGTGGTTGTGTAAATATTTAAATGTAATTTCAAAAGTTTTAACCAGTGCAGATGTGTATACATTGTTAATGCATATATTATTGTTTAATGCATTTTGGATATTATATTATTTTGTTATCAAAGGAAAATATAGTATAAAATTAAAAGTATGCTTAATTTTAATTATATTGTCTTCTACACTTGCTATAAATATATGGAGTAATAATTATACGATTCAAGCAGCTTTTTTTGCGATGACAGGCAGTATTGTCTTAATGAAAAATAGTAAAGAGAAAAATAGATGGTTATATATAATAGGTCTCTTTTTTATATGTATTGGTTTTATGTGGCGAATACAGGGTGCACTTCTCAGTGTTCCGTTTGTTTTATTAGATATAGTTGTTCGCTTTATAAAAGAAAAAAGAAATTGAGGAACTATATTTGGTACATAGTTATACCAGTTTGCTGTATTTTGACTCTTGTCGTAGCACAGAAAGTTGTTAACAATTCACCAAAATATAAAGATGGAATCGAATATAGCATATATCGTACGAAAGTTGAAGATTTTCCAGTTGAATCATGGGATAATATTTCAACAAAGACAGGTATTTTGCAAAGTGAATACGAAGCAGCTGTTCATTGGACATTATTAGACACAGATGTGATAAACACAGAGTTATTTAAAAAGATTAGTGATGTGGCATCTCGAAATGCTTTTTCTTATTCGATAGCAGGAATTAGTGGTGCATTAATAGAAATGATACGTTGTATTGTTACATATAAAAATTGGACACTTTTGATTGGTGGAATTATAATATGTTCCTTATATTTTTTGATTCGCAAAAGATATAGTTGGAGATTGATTTTAGAATCTATACTTGGAATTTTAGGGGCGGGAATTATTTTGTTATATTTTACAATCAGAGGTCGTGCAATAAGTCATGTTTGGATTTCTGTAATGCTTATTACTGAAATGCTGCATATAGAGATTATTGCAAGAGAAATAGAAGGAGATGATTTGCAAAAAGAAAATAAAGACTTTATGATTAAAATGGGAACTATATGTTGTATTGCTATCCTATGGATTATTGCAAGGAGTAATTGGAATGTGCCACAATTTGCTGTAAATGCGAGAAAAAATAATGCTTTGGAATTTGAACAAAAATGCGATGATAATGCTTTGTATTTATGGGGGGGATGGCATAAAAATATATCATGGACATATATGGGGATTGGAAAGTTACCGACAGAGAAGTTTATACAACATAATATGGCAGTAGGAGATTGGACATATGGACAAACTTACTTTAAGGAATATTTGGAAGAGATAGAAGCGGAAAATCCAGCGAAAGCATTGATAATGCGTGAACAGACATATTATGTGTCAGAAGATTATGAAGAATTATTGTTATACTTACAAGAACATTATGGAAAAGATATAGCAGTTCAGAAAATTGGTGAAATTCAGAGCATACCAGTGTGGAAATTCGTGAAAGCTTGGAGATCATAATCTGCCATGGAAATTTAAAGGTAAGTGCTTAATTAAGCACTTACCTTTATAAAAAGTGTAATTTGGAGGAAAATCATGGAGCGAATAGTAATAAATAAGTTAGGACCTATTGGGCATTGTGATGTAGAGATAAATGATTTTATGGTTTTGACTGGACCGCAGGCATCCGGAAAAAGTACGATTGCAAAAAGTATTTTTTTCTTTAAGAATATCAAAAATCTCATATTAATGCAGATTAATAAACGCTTTTTCGGTGAAAATGATACGATGAGATTATCTATCAAAAACAGGCTGATAAAGGAGATACGTTCGAATTTTTTGCAGACGTTTGGTTCGACATGGTGTATGGATAATGATATGTCCGTGGAATATCACTATACGAATTCTATTTATATAAAGATTTGCTTAAAGAATGATCCGGTTTCACCTAATTATATATGGATTGAGCCAAGTGAGAAATTGAGCGATTTTCTTGCAGGGTATGACAAAATGGAAATGGATGTGTTGACGTTTGCTCGCAATAATGGGGGGCTGAAAAAGAGCATTGATAATTTCTTTGAAAATTGTGAAGAGGTAATTTATATTCCGGCAGGTCGCAGTATGATGACGCTGTTCAGTTCTCAACTGATGTTTATGTATAGTGTCATGAATGATGACCAGAAAAGAAGTCTGGATTATTGTACTCAGAATTACCTAGAGAGGATTATGCAGTTGAAGCCATCTTTTTCCAGCAGTGTACAGGAACTTATAAAAAATAAAATTGAATTAACGGACATCAGGATAAATCGAGAAAATTTGCAGCAGTGTGCCGATTTGATGCGACAGATTTTGCATGGAGAATACAGAAATATTGATGGAGAAGAAAGACTGCAGGTTGGACAGGAAAGATATGTGAAGATTAATTTTGCTTCTTCAGGTCAGCAGGAGGCAGTATGGATTTTAAATGTTGTGTTCTACTATTTGCTTAATAACAAGAAAGCGTACTTTATTATTGAAGAACCTGAGTCACATTTATTCCCTAATGCACAAAAATTGATCACGGAATTTATTTCGTTGGCAAAAAATAATGGTAATAAAGTACTCTTAACAACGCATAGTCCATACATTTTGGGAACGATCAATAATATGTTGTATGCAAACAGGATTTCCGGAAAAGTAGATAAGATGAAATTAGACAGGATTATACATCCTTTGAAATGGATAGAGTTCAAGAAAATATCAGCGTATTATGTAGAAGAGGGAAATATCCAATCTTGTGTTGATGAAGAGTTCGAAGCGATTAATAATGATGTTATTGATGGGGCATCGGATGAGATAAATAATGATTACGAGGAAATGGCAGATTTGTATTATGCCAGCAGAGCGGAGATGGATTGATATGCTTCTTTCACCGGATGCTTCTTTATGCGAGAAAAATCAGGCTATTGTTGTCTCGAGAGATAAAGGCAAAGTAGAACATCGTGCAATTAATCCACAAAGACAATTTGATTTAAGACACTATCAGTTGGATGGAGCACTGATAAAGCAAACAAAATGCTGTGACTATCTGCTTATTAATGACAGCAGAAGAAAAGCATATTTTATTGAACTGAAGGGCGGAAATATAGACGAAGCTATAAAACAGTTAGAGGCTGGAGAACAAAGGTGCCGAGAAGAACTGAAGGGATATGTATTTTTCTATCGAATTGTATGTACTAAAGCAAGAACTCATAAGGTTCAAGATCCTAAATTCAGAAAGTTTAAAGAAAAATGTGGACCGAGACTTCAGATGAAGGTAAACTGCTTAGAAGAAAAACTGGATTAAAAAAGATTATTGATGGGGTTATTGGATAAATGGTAAATGTTTATGCATGGAATTATCACCAAATCTTTCTGATCATGTTATTTTTGCTTATCCTCTGGCGGATTTTAGCAAGGTATATAAGAATCGACATCTGGAAGATTTTAAATTTGTTTGGAGCAGGGGTATCGTTTTTTCTGATCCTCAAGTTCACGGTGCTGGGGAGAACACCTTTCGGTGTGCATCAGTTTGTGGTGATGGCACCTTATTCGGATGAGTTCTTTCGGGAGTTGCTGATGAATGTCTTTTTATACTTTCCACTGGGACTTACGCTCGGGGAGCTGATAGGCTGGTATCGGATCTGGCTGGCACTGGTTCTGGCGATTGTGATCGAGAGCTGGCAGTATGCGGTCGGGACAGGCATGGCACAGGTGACGGATGTGATCTGCAATACGCTGGGAGCCTGGATAGGCGGTATAGCTTTTCAAAAAAGAAAGCATTGCTTGTGAAAAGCTGTTGCAGATAGTATAATGGTGGAATTATTTTGAAGTCAAGAGAAAGCAGAGGTGTTTCATGGTCGATTTACATACACACATTCTCCCGCACCTGGATGACGGGGCTTTTGATTTGGAGACTTCGGTGCGGATGGCGGATCTGGCTGCACGCAGCGGAGTGTTTCATATGGTTGCGACCAGTCACGGGAATTATTATGATTATACGTTAGAGGAATACAGGGAAAATTTTGAGAGGCTTCAGGCGGAACTGCGTGACAGAGAGATTCCGGTGAATCTTTATTCAGGTATGGAGATTTTTATGGATGAGAAGGCCGCAGATCTGCTGGATCTGGGGGAGCTTCTGACGTTAAATGGGACAAGATATGTCCTGGTGGAGTTTGATTTTGAAGAAAATGTCGAAAAAGTGTATAAATATGTTGCCGATTTGCAGACGAGAAGGTATAATATAGTCTTGGCACACCCGGAACGTTATCTTTTTGTGCAGAGGGATCCTGAGTTTGCCTACTTTCTGGCAGAACAGGGCTGTGCACTTCAGGTAAATAAAGGGAGCGTTCTTGGGCAGTTTGGAAGAAGATGCAGAAATCTTGCAGAACAGTTTCTGGATGATGGGATTGTCAGTGTGCTGGCTTCGGATGCACATGACTTTGAGTATCGTACCCCATCGATGAACAGACTGGTGGCATACCTTGAGAGGCGATATCCGAAAAAGCTGATTCGTATGTGGCTGTCGGAGAATCCGAGCCGCATATTAAACGGGATGCCGATTCTCACTACATAAAGGAGTACAGCGATTATGGACAAAAGAAAGGTCTTGGCAGGGGCAGTTTGTGTTCTTTCCCTGATTGGAGGCTGTGTTTATTATTCAAATGCACAGAAGCAAAAGGATATGGAACCGCCGGTTCTCAGTGCGGATGCGGAGAAGTTTTCGGCAAGCATTAAAGCGGATGAGAAGAAGCTGATCTCCGGCGTGACGGCATTTGATCAGAAGGACGGGGACGTATCGGACAGCATACTGATCGACAGTATCAAAAAGAAGGAAGGCACGGACAGTGATTTCCTGATTACTTATGTTGCCTTTGATAAATCAAGCAATATGGCATCTCTTACAAGGACACTTCATTATTCTGACTATCGTCAGGCACATTTTTCCTTTGAACAGGCATTGCGTTTTCCGGAAAATCAGGAGATTGATCTGTTGTCTTATTTTACGGCGGACGACTGTATTGACGGGGATGTCACACCATTTATTACTTTGGATGGTGATAAGGAAGTTCTGGAAGGAGAGCCGAAGAAGGGGATTTATGAATGTACGGTCAGTGTGACGAACAGTGTCGGTTATATGACGACGCTGCCGATCAGTGTGGAAATCTATGAGGATGGATACGATGAGCGAAATCAGCGTCCGCAGATCATATTGAATCAGTATATTGTATACATGGAAAAGGGCGAACAGCTGGATGCAAGTGCTTATCTGGATCATATCGAAGAGGGAGGAGAAACCTTTGCAGTTTCAGGAATAACTTCATCTGTGGAGGGGACTTCAGAGAGCGAACAGCAGAGTACGGCAAGTAAGCAGATTTCCATGGAGAATATTGAAATCACTTCGAAGGTTGATACGGAAAAGGCCGGAGTTTATACGGTAAATTATCATTATACATCGGAGGAGACAGGATACGACTGCAATGCAAATCTGATTGTGGTAGTCGAGTAGGAGGGAGCAAATGAATCAGGAACATTATAAAAATCAAAATGTGCAATCGTATGATGTGAAATACATAAGTCGCTGCCTGATGAGAAATGCACTCTTTATTCTGATGTTTGCATGCCTGGCGGGCGTGTTTTCTTATATTTTTCTGGATCACTATAAGAAGGATACTTACACGGCAAGTGTCAATCTTTATGTGATTCCAAGAGATAATGCAGGCACAAAATTCAATTCAAATGGGATCAGTTCAGCGGTATCTCGATGCGTCAGTGCCCTGAACAGTGATATGATGAAAGAGCAGATAAAAAAGGAGAAGGATGCGGATAAGCTGAAGGGAAATCTTTCGGCATATGCAGCCGGAAGCACCAACATCATTGTCATGAGTGCGACGAGCAGTTCGGCGGAGAGTGCATGCCGCCTGTTGAAAGCCGGCATTGACAATTATCCGAAACTTTCCGGATATTTCCAGACGGGATATCTGCTGAAGAAGATTGGAAGTTTTGAAGGGAATGGGATTACGGTCAATCATGCAGATGCACCAATCAGTGCACTGAAGGTGGCACTTCTAGTGCTGATTGCAGGATGTGGTCTGGTTGGAGCAATGGCAGTTTTCACTGACAAAGTACATAGTGTCGAACAGGCACAGCAGTTGCTGGATATGGATGTCTTTGGAGCGTTACCGTTTGTAAAGAAAAAACAGGAACAGAAGTCGATTCTGATCACAGATCCAAGGACTTCTTCGCAGTATGCGGAAGCTGTGGACAAGATCGTCACAAAGCTTCGCAGAAAGATGCACGAAAATCATTATAAAGTGCTGATGGTGAGCAGTCTGAAAGAGAATGACGGAAAATCTACGGCAGCAGCGAACCTTGTACTGAATCTGGTGCAGCGTGGTAAGAAAGTAGTTCTGGTGGACTGTGATATGCGAAGATCTGCCGTCTGTAAGATTTTTGATATTGATATGAAAGATCAGAAACAGCTCTATGATTATCTGACAGAAGAGAGTACACTTCAGGATGTTTTGATTGAATATGGTCAGGACGAGCGTAAGTTTTTTTGTATTTTGCAGAAAAAAGCAGTCTCTGAGCCGGAAAAATGGTTTGATTCGGAGCGATTTGAACATATGCTGAAGGAACTGTCCGGAAGTTTTGACTATGTGATCCTGGATACGGCACCAATCGGCATTGTACGTGATGCGGAGATCATTGCCGGATATGCGGACTCTGTTTTTATGGTCATGAAACAGGATGAAGTGCATGCAGCATCGGTCAATGATGTGATCGATATTCTGGAGGATGCAGGATCTGTCGTAGTCGGTGGTGTCCTGAATATGGCAAGAGGCGAGAAAATTGCGGGAAACGGCTATCACAAGTATAAGTATGGAAGCTATTACTACGGATACGCTTACGGAAAGGATGGACAGCATGCAGGAAAGTGATAAAGTACGTGCAGAAAGAGTGAGAACAGGACAGCAATATGGTGCCGGTCAGGAAGGAATTGATCTTTTCAGCATGATGGATGATGCACTGCGGTGTTTTCAGAAGTACTGGCTGCAATTTTTATTGCTGATCGTGATCGTGACTGCAGTTTTTATTATTTATGGAAACAGACAGTATGTTCCACAATATCAGGCAAAAGTGACTTATGCGGTAAATAAGACCGGAGATTCGGATACAGATGCTTCCATTGCACAGAGACTGAGCAACAGTATCAGCGTGGTTACGAAAACAGGAGATTTTAAGGATCGCCTGTTTGCAGATGTGGAAGAAGAAAATGTCAATCCGAATTATGTGATATCCTCTGCATATACGGACAACTCCAACTTATTTTCTGTTACGGTGACGGCAAACAATTATAACAATGCCAATATGCTGCTGGATCTTCTGGAGAATATGTATCCGGAATGGGTGGCAGGATCCAATGGTACGATGGAATTACAGGTTGTGGATCGGGCTTTGGCAGGCGAAAATCCCGTAAATGGTTATTCAGCGATGAAGCAGCTGGTGGAGGGTGTGTTAGCTGGCGTGATCTTGTGTCTGGCGATCGCAGCATTGTATGCACAGCTGATCAGGACGGTCCGCAAAGAAAGTGATATGAAGAAGATCACGTCCAAAGGATGCATCAGTCTGATACCGGAGATTGCAGTCAAGAAACGTGAAAAGAGTAAGAAACAGCAGCTTCTGCTGACCAACAAGCGTGTGGACTGGGGATTTAAGCAGTCTGTGCAGGCGGCTCAGCTTCGTATCGAGAAACAGATGGAACAGGAGCATAAACAGGTTCTGCTCGTTTCCAGTACGCTTCCGCAGGAAGGAAAGAGTATGGCGGCAGTCAATCTGGCACTGGCATTTATGCAGCATGAGAAAAAGACAGTTCTGATCGATGGAGACCTCAGAAAGCCATCCGTAGCAGAGATGCTTGGAATGGAAGAACAGAAGGGACTTGCAGAGTATCTGAAGGGAAATGCCAAGGTTAAAGAGGTTTTGCAGAAAAAAGGAGATCTGACGGTAATTTCGGGGGGAAAGGTGCATGGCAATATATCCAGCCTGATGGATGAGAGCAGAATGGAAGAACTTATGGCTTTTCTTAAGTCAGAATTTGACTATGTGATCATCGATACACCGCCGGCATATCTGTTTTCGGATGCTGCGATCCTGGCTGGATATGCAGATCGTGTACTTTATGTTGTACGTCATGACATGGCAGAAATTCCGCAGATTGAGAAAGGAATGGAATCTTTTATTCAGGAGGATAAACTGCTTGGCTATCTGATCAACAGAAGTCAGAAAGGATTCGCTTCTTACGGAAAATATGGATATGGAAAATACGGATATGGAAAATATGGCTACGGCAAATATGGCAAGTATCAGAGATATGTAGATGTGAAAGAAGACGATATGGACACGGAAGATTCCTTATAGTGGAGGCATAACAGATGAGAAGAAAAAGATGGCTGACCGTTGCGATGGTTGTGACAGCAGCAGTGGCTGTGATGATGGCTGCGACCTCTTATAAAGAAATCGGGAAGAAACTGGAGATGCAGGGTGAGGATCAGCAGACGATGCTGGTTGCCGGGTATGAGCTTCAGACAGAAACAGAAGCAAGTACTGCAAAGACAGAAACTTCTGATACAGAGATGGCATCGGAAACGGAAAAAGAAACGGAAACAAAAGAGACAGAAACCCGGACTTCAGCCGCTGCAGATCCGTCAAAGCCGGTCCTGAAATTAAAGCAGAAAAAGGTAGAGATCAAGGTCGGCGATGCGTTTGATGCGGTTTCGCAGGTATCTGAAATCACGGATGATACCGATGATCGTTCTGCTTTGTTCCGTCAGATTGAGGTCCACGGTGACTACAGTACGGATCAGGCAGGCACTTATACGCTGACTTACACGGCGATGGACAGTGACGGCAATGTATCTGCTCCGGTTACGCTGGAGCTGGTAGTGAAAGGATAGGATTATGGGAGTATTAACGAGTATCAGCAGAGGCCTGGAGGCAGTTTCGACTCCGCTTGGCGTACTGCCGGACATGGTATACGCGGTGGCAGCCGCAAGTTTTCTGCTTCTGCTTATTGTGTACGTTTTTGTAACACCATCCTGGAGAGAAAAAAAGAGAAAGCGTGGCAGAGCCATCTGTGTGTGGCTGATGTTTGCGATTTATGTGCTGCTGATCCTGGCAGTGACCATTCTTGGAAAGAGATCCGGAGATTCTGCGGTGGATATGGGGATCTTCACAGGAAGCTGGGTGATGGAAACGCTGGTAAAAGTGGCAGCAGGTACGGTCGCTTTTGTTCCACTTGGAGCTTTGGTCATGATCCTGATGAAAGGAAAGTATCAGGCTGCGAAGAGTATGGGTGCATCGTTTGCATTAGCACTTTGTGTGGAACTACTCCAGCTTGTCTTAAAGACGGGAGTTTTTGATCTTGGGAATCTGCTTTTTCATACGATCGGTGCCGGTATTGGTATTGTGTTTGTGATCGTTTGGAAATATGCGTTTTCCAGAAAAAGTGCGTTCTCTTATGCCATGCGTCTGATGCTGAGTATTCTGATCGTGTTGATGCTTCTGGAAACGGCGGCGTTCGGAGCTTATCATGTACTGCGTACGACCGGACAGGAACATATGGATGAGAACATCAGTGCGGCAGAAAATCAGATGATTTCAAAAAACACTGACGGAAGTGATGCAAAGGTTTCTTCCGACCCGGATGTGATCTGGTACAATGGCAAGGCTTACCGCTATAATCACGATCTGGTGACGATGCTCGTGATGGGCATTGATCAGGAGAGTGATACGATCGAAGAAAAGGATGATGTTTCCGGTGAGAGCGGTCAGGCGGATACCATTTTTCTGATGGTTATGGATAAGAGCAAAGATGAGATCAAAATGATCAGTATTTCGCGAGATACCATGACACAGATCAAGACGTTTGATTATAAGGGAAATTATCTTGGAAAATCAAAGAATCATCTCGGACTTGCGTATTCCTTCGGGGATGGAAAGGTGACAAGCTGTCAGTACATGGTGGATGCTGTCTCCAACCTGTTCTATGGAATGCCGATCAATGGCTATGTGGCATTGAATATGAATGCGGTTGCCATGATCAACGATGCAGTTGGCGGCGTAACGGTGACGGTACCGGAAGATATGACGCAGGTTGATCCGTCCTTTGCAGAGGGGGTGGCGGTGACGCTGACAGGAGATCAGGCGTTGAAGTTTACACGTTATCGAGATACGGAAAAGGATTTTTCCAACAATTCTCGTATGGAGCGTCAGAAACAGTACCTTGTGAATTTTATGGGACAGGCGGTGAAGGCGATGAAAGCAGATATGGGACTTCCGGTCAGCCTTTATCAGAGTCTTACGGATGATATGGTCACAAATCTCAGCCTGGATCGTTCGGTTTATCTGGCAACGGAGGCGATGGATATGCATTTTACTGCAGACGGCATTGTTTCTTTGAAGGCGAAATCCAAGAAGGGCAGTGTCTATGATGAGGTTTATGTAGATGATGATGCACTTTATGATCTGATCATTCAGACCTTCTATACCGAAGAACAGTCAGAAGGTGAGTCGAAGTGAAAAAAAGAACATGGAAGGTGATCGCGGTGATATCGTTTGCTGCGGCAGTGATCCTGACGGCAGTCGTTTTGCGGATTTATACACAAAGAGAACATGCCAGGCAGACTTATGAAGAAATGCAGCAGCAGAATTCCGAGAAACGGCAGACCGATACGCAGGAGTCGAAGGAACAGTCCAAGACAAAGGAAAAAAAGAAGAAGCTGGACATTCCGGTGGATTTTGAGACCTTACAGAAGGAAAATCCGGACATTTATGCGTGGATCACGATACCGGGAACGGATATCGACTATCCGGTTGTACAGGACAGCACGGATAATACGTACTATCTGAACCATGCGGCGGATACCAGTTTAAGTGACAGCGGAGCGATTTATTCGGAAAAGGAAAACGCCAAAGATTTTGATGATTATCTGACGGTGCTTTACGGACATAACATGAAAGACGGTTCGATGTTTGCAGGTCTGCACAAGTACGAGGATAAGACATTCCTGAAAGATCATAAGGATCTGACCATCTACACGCCGGATTCAATCTTGAAATATCGGATTTTTGCGGCCTATCTGACGGACAACCGTCATGTGCTGATGTATTATAATCAGGGAAAAGATGAGGAAAGCAGGGAGACTTATCTGAAAGATATTTTAGAGCAGCGAAATATGAATGCATCCATTGACACGAAGGCGAAGGTGGACAAGGACAGCAAGATCTTGACGCTCTCAACCTGCCATGCGGCCGGTAAGAATTACCGCTACTTGGTGCAGGCATATCTGGTTAAGGAAGAGCACGAATAGAAGAAGAGCGTTACCTGGAAATGAAGCAATTCGCAGATGACGTGTTGGACAAAACAAAAAAAGACCATATACCAAAACGGTATGTGGTCTTTTTTTGACTCCAACATCATATGATGCTAGGGTCAAAAGGTCTAACTCCACATGAGCTTGCTCATAGGTGGATGAAAGACCTTGGGACCCGCCCCGATATGGAGCAGAACATCCAGTGGATGTTCGTTTTGCTCCGACCGAAGCGGAGCGTAGACATAAAAGTGGGATGATAATCCCACGATATGCGAATACCGGAGAGGATTGTGGGAGTGCAACGCACGGAACAATCCGTAGGCATCATAGTTAGGGACTTTTGACACCCACATCATATGATCGGATATTTTTGTTCTATCAGAACTATAACACCCGATTTTCAATCTGTCAATACTTATGCACAAAAAACATGGCCGATCAGCCTGGAATCTTCTTTCTCCGGCAGAATTTCCCTCACTTTTTCAAAAACTGCCTCTGCCAGTGCTGCATGTCCTTCTCTTGTCATATGCTCCTGATCCTTTTCCCCCGGCAGTGCTACATCCGATGCCGCCAGAAATGCAATGCCTCTTCTTTTTGCGATCTGTTCATAGACTCTTTTCAGACCTTTTGACACTTCTACGGAACGGCGGTCAAATTCCCGGTCGTATTTCTCCACATCTGCTCCAAGATGGATCGGTGAGATCAAAAGCACCGGAAGATCCTCTCTTTCCCTCCAGATCTGATCCAGAAGACGCTCAATGCCCACGCCGATCTTCTCCGGTGTCGTCTCATAAGCCGCTTTGCAGTCGTTTGTCCCGAGCATAAGAACCACCAGTTCCAGCGGGCGGTGCGTCTCCAGGATGGCCGGCAGCATATCGATCCCACTTCTTCCGGAACGGTAAGCATCTGCAAACATAGTCGTTCTGCCGCACAGTCCTTCCTCTGCGACCCGATAGCCGTAAAACTGCATCTTTTCATCTAAAATACTGGTCCACCTCGTTCCCCAGCTGTAACGGTTCGCTGTTCCGGGGATCAATCCGTACGTGTTTGAATCACCAAAGCATAAAATCTGTCTCATATCCATATCCTTCTTTCTGTTTTGCTGTTTTGCTGTTTTGCTGTTTTGCTTTGCTTTTTTTCGTTTGTTTATTTCTTTTTGACCTATTTCTTATTTTCGCTTTTTGCTTCGTTTTATATTCCTATTAATTTGATATGTTTACTATATATTATTCTTTTCCATTTGTCAAGTACAGGCTTGCACAGAATTAAAAAACATGCTATGGTCAGAGTACCTGATGCCATAGACCATCGTTTAGTGCCGACCGAAGCGGATCGTAGATTGCAAAAGTTACTCTGTTACAAAGCAATTCGCAGGCATCCGTGAACTATCGATAAATTCGCAGGCATCCTCTGACTGCTAATATTTGACTGTTATTATCATATAGAAGGGATTCATTATGGAAAACACAGAAATGAAAAAAATCATCGACCGCCAGCGTGCGTTTTTTCACACCGGAACGACACTGGATGTCTCTTTTCGCATCGCCGCACTGAAACGGCTGCAGCATATGATCCGCCGCCACGAAAAAGAGATCGAGGCAGCTCTTCTGCTCGATCTGAAAAAGAGTTCTTTTGAAAGTTATATGTGCGAGACGGGTCTTGTTCTGGATGAGATCCACTATATGCTCCGCCATATCCGCTCATTTGCAAAAGAGCAGGATGTCAGAACACCGCTGGCACAGTTCTGCTCCAGAAGCTACCGGAAACCTTCTCCTTACGGCGTCACACTGATCATAAGTCCCTGGAATTATCCGATCCTGCTGACTCTTGATCCGCTTATTGATGCCATTGCAGCCGGAAATACGGTGATCTTAAAGCCAAGTGCCTACTCTCCTGCCTGCAGCGATCTGCTTGCAAAACTGATCCATCGCTATTTTCCGGCAAAATACCTGACAGTGATCACCGGAGGACGCTCTGAAAATACTGCCCTGCTTGAGCAGCATTTTGACTATATCTTTTTCACCGGAAGCAAAACGGTCGGAAGGGAAGTGATGCGGCAGGCTTCTTCGCACCTGACTCCTGTAACACTGGAACTTGGCGGCAAAAGCCCGTGTCTGGTCGATGAAAGTGCCGATCTTGCACTCGCCGCCAGACGCATCGTATTCGGGAAATTTTTAAACTGCGGACAGACCTGCGTTGCCCCAGATTATATTTACTGTGATGAAAAAAGAAAAGAGGCTCTGATCTGCGAACTGAAACGTCAGATCACGAAACAGTTCGGCAGTGAGCCTCTGAAAAATCCTTCCTACGGAAAGATCATAAACCAAAAACATTTTGAACGCATCCGAAGACTGCTCAATCCTGAAAAAGTAATCTTTGGCGGAAATGTCAATCCGGATACTCTCCAGATCGCTCCGACCCTTCTTGACCACGTGACCTTTGAAGATGCTATCATGCAGGAAGAGATCTTCGGACCGCTCCTGCCGGTCATCACTTACTGCACACTGGATGAAGCAATCGCCAGGATCAATTCCATGGAATGTCCGCTCGCCCTCTATCTTTTCAGTAAAAAGAAAGAAAATATAGAGAAAGTGACCGCAAAATGTCAGTTTGGCGGCGGCTGTGTCAACGATACCATCATCCACCTCGCCACCCCGTACATGGGATTTGGCGGCTGCGGCGAAAGCGGCATGGGAAGCTACCACGGAAAAGACGGGTTTGAAACCTTCTCCCACACCAAAAGCATCGTCGATAAAAAAACATGGATCGATCTTCCGGTGCGGTATCAGCCTTATCGTCCGGTCAAAAAGTGGCTTTTGAAAAAAGTGCTTGGATAGATAAGAACAGATAAATTTTATTCTTCTTCCAGTCTCTGGATCATTTCATAGATTGCCTTTGCGGAATTGAAGTTTTCCGGTTCCATTTCTTCGGATGGAATCTCGATATCATACGCATCGGTGATCTCTGAGATGATCGTTACAACGTCCATGGAGTCGATCACTCCGTCATCTACGAGGTCTTCTCCGTTTTCCCAGTCTACTTTCGGCATTGCTTCTTTTAAGATGTCTAATAATTCGTTCATGGTTTTTGTCTCCTTTGATTTTGTATTATTTTTTTAATATAACAGTCCGGTTTTTACTCTGTCTTTTCTTTCTCGGCTTCGATCAGTTTTTTACGCTGCAATTTTCCGTTATAGGTTCTCGGGATCTTGTCGATCTGCTCGATGAGTTTTGGCACTTTATATGCCTCCAGTTTGCCTTGCAGATACTCATAAATGCCCTGCTCATCAAATGCGGCACCGTTTTCCATCTCCACAAAGAGCTTTGGCTCTGCCCCAAGGAGCGGATGTGGCACCGGAATGCAGGCACAGTCGGCTATTCCTTCAAATCCCCCGGCGATCTCTTCAATCTCATCCGGAGCGACTTTGTTGCCGCCGGTTATGATGACATCATCTTTTCTGCCCAGCATATAGATCAGTCCGTCCTCGCCCACATAAGCAAGATCTTTGGTGCAGATATAGTCATCACGCATGATTTCCTGATTGAGCTGCGGTTCATGATAATAACCCTTCATATTCATAGTTCCGCGGCAGGCGAGAAAGCCCGGTGTCTCTTCGGTCGCATCGATTGCATTGCCCTGCTCATCAAAAAAGACAAATTCTGCATGGCAGGACGGTTTTCCGATGCAGTTTTTCTTATCCGGCATTGCATTGAAATCCAGGATACAAGAGCATCCGGACTCTGTTGTTCCGTAAAAATTATAGAGGCGTGTGTTCGGAAGAAGCTCTCGCAGATGCTCCTTGTCGTGGTTCGGGATCGGTGCGGAACCAAGCTGCACATAATCGAGCTGGTCTGCATATTCACCGAGTTTATCTCCGCTTAACTTGAACAGTGCCGCCAGTGCTGCCGGTACAAGGTCTATCGCTGTCACATGATATTTTTCGATCGCTCCGAAAAATTTCTTTGTAAAGATCACGCCGTCGATGATCACCACGCTGCCGCCATTTAAAATATTGGAATAATAGCGGCGAAGTCCGTGCGAATGGCTCAGGGGTACCGGTATCAGTTCGACACTGTCTTTTTTCATTTCGACGGAACCAATCACATTTTCAGAAACGGCGATCACACTCTCATAAGTAAGCTCAATGCCCTTGGATTTTCCGGTTGTTCCGGTTGTAAAGAGAACTTCTGCGGTTTCTTCAGGCTCAGGAAAGCGAAAACTGTCTCCATTTTCATCATCGCTTTCGGATATTCGCATTTCTGCGGCATCGTCCATTTTATACGATAATACATCTTTTATTGTTTCCCATTTGCAAGAAAACTCACCCTGCTTCGCTGCCAGATATAATTTTGCCTCCACTGCCCCGATGATCTCTGCGATGCGGTCATCTGCCGCATTCTTCTCAATCGGCACAAAGACTGCTCCGACAAGCTGGATCGCCAGTTGACTGATCACCAGCTGGGCATTTTGTGAGTTTCGCACAACGACATGGTCTCCTCTTCGGATGCCAAGTTCTCTTAAATGCACGGCATAACCGTACACACATTTCCAGGCATCCAGATAAGTCAGTTCCACTTTTCCATCTGCCAGAAACAGTTTGTCCGGCTGTACTTTTGCATATTCTGCCAGTGCTTCCACGATGGATCTTACCATATGCTCCCCTTCTTTCTTTTGATCTGATCTTTCTGTTTTCGCTTTAAACTTCATAAATCAATCTTTTCTTCGGCTGTACTAGTACTGCTCTGTCTGATCAGCCTTTGCTGCTTTGATTGCTTTTACTGCCTTTTTCAGTATCTTTTCGGCTGCCTTCTCATATTCTTTTTCTTCTTTTTCGGCCGCCTTATCCCAGCTTGCCGCCACCTCTTCGCTGTGGTCGGTCTTAATATCATAATGTTCCCTGATATAATTGCCCAGGTATGTGGTAAATTTCGCTGCACCGATCGCATTGGTATGCTTTGGATTGTAAAAATCCACGTTATATTCCAGCCCCATTTCTTCTGCATAGTAATTGCCGTCCAGGAACCGGAAGCCTGCTTCTTCCACAATGCGTTTGATATAATTGTCTTTCTGATGTTCTTCCTCTGTCACCTGCCATGGTGTTGCCACAAAAAGTACCTGAATATTTTCTTTTTTACATTTTTCTATAATTTCCCGCAGTTCTTTTTCGGATTTTTCTGTGATCGGTATTTCTCCGGTAATGTCTTTCACATCCAGATAACTTAGGATCTTATGACGGCTGTTGACCGACCATCCTTTCAGCGGATGTTCTTTTGCATTAAACAGATATTCCCAGGATTCTTCTGTCAGATTTTCCCAGTTTCCATGGTATTTTATCAGGTCAAAACCATAGCTGAGCCGATCTTCAAATCCTTCGGTCAGTTCTGTGACCATCTTAAAACGGTTCCAGGAAACTTTCATATTATCTGCGATCTGGCGAAGACGATTTTCTTTGATCACTTCATTGTCTGTATCTGTAAAACGTCTGGTTTCTATAATATACAGCTGCGGTGACTGTGTTTTTTCCACTTCATCGATCAGTGACGGTATCACATAGACCGGCTGGGCTGCCGTGGCGATCCCGTAGGATGTGATGCCCTGCTGTTTCCAGAGCAGCGGACTGTTCAGATAACGGTAAAGTGCACTGCTCCCAAAGCCTACCACATCCAGGCTGTCTCTGTCTTCTGCATAAAATCCAGCTACTCTCGCCCTGAAAAAATCTTTGTCCGTCGGACGCATCACATAAGTGGTCAGCGTCAGCAGAACTGCTGCGATTGCAAGAAATACAGCGGTTCCGAAAATGTATTTGATCTGCTTTTTTATCTTCATCTGCCACGCCTCCCCTTAAAACTTCTCATAGATAAATGCGGAAGGATCATACCCAGGGCCGTACATGCCAAAGATAACAACCGCAAGCAGAAGTGCATAGATCAGTACCCAGCGAAAGACCAGATTCTGTTTTTTCAGTGCTTCCAGGACATCCATCTTTTCCTGCAGGATACTGACGGTCAGAAGTACCAGCATTGCAACGATCACAACGGTCATATTCGCCTGGTTCAGTCCATAGTTATAAATTTTGCCGTTTGCCAGGCGGTACCATCCGATGCCGGTGCAGGCTCTCTTTAAGATGCCGACCGCACTTGCAAAGTCATCTGCCCGGAAGAAAACTCGTCCGAGACAGCAAAGCAGGAAGGTTCTTCCCATCTGGAAAAGACGGAAACTGAAACATTCTGTTTTGATATGTAATTTCTGCACCAGTTTTTCGTTGTATGGTGTGAAGATCATGCTCAGCATGATCAGGATACCGTGAAACAGTCCCCAGGTCACATATTTCCAGTCCGGTCCGTGCCAGATTCCGGTCAGGAGCCAGACCGCCAGGATCGGGATCGCTGAGGAGACGATTCTTCCAAATTCATTGCCGAAACGTTTTCTCGCCTTTTTATTTAAATCCAGTGAAAATTTGGAGATTGAGATCGGATAGAATACATAGTCTTTAAACCAGTTTCCAAGCGTCACATGCCAGCGTCTCCAGAACTCCGGCATCGTCTTTGAAAAATACGGACGCAAAAAGTTCGGTGCCAGACGGATGCCAAACAGTCTTGCCGTTCCGGTCGCGATATCCATACATCCCGAGAAATCAGCGTAGATCTGGATGGAAAAAGCTGCCGTCGCCACAAAGAAAAAGAGCATACCGGTGTACTGCGTATAATTTCCATAGATCTGATCTACAAACGTACCGAGACGTTCTGCAAGGATCAGCTTCTTTGCAAATCCCCAGAGGATCAGAAGTGCTCCGTCCCTGAGGTTATCATACTCAAAACGATGCTCTTCGTACAGCTGTGTGCCAAGATCTGCATAACGCGGGATCGGTCCCTGAACGACACTTGGGAAGAAAGAAATATAAAGCAGATATTTTAGAAAATTCTTCTGTGCCTTTACTTTCCCCTTGTAAACATCGATCAGATAGGACAGAATTTGAAATGTGAAAAAGGAAATGCCAAGCGGCATAATCAATTTAAACAGGTCATCTCCGTGTCCGATCCCGAAAAGATCGAGAATAGAATAACCGGTCTTCAGTAAAAAGTTCGTGTATTTGAACACGATCAGAATCCCGATATTGAGCACCAGCCCCCAGATCAGGATCCGTTTTCGCTGTTTTTTGTTGTTTGCCTTTATCCGCTTGATCTGTTTGCGGTCAAGGCCTTCTTCCTGTTTCTGTTTTTCAAGTTTTTCATGCAATTTCCCCATTTTGCATGCCACAACGTAAGATACTGCGGTTGCCAGAAGCAGCACCAGAAACTGGTCAAAGCCTGCTGCCAGATAGAAGATCACATTTGCGACAAGCAGCACATACATACGGTGCCGGGGTCTTATGATATAATAAATACAGAATACTGCCACAAGAAAGAGCAGATATGTTGATGATGTGTACGACATGATTTTCCCCTTATTAACCTTCCTGATGCAGTGCTTTGTTAAACATATCCCACATCTGTCCATAGCCTTCCGATGCCGGTGTGACTGGTTTCGGAATCGTATTTGGCACATCCATCTTGATACCGCCCTGCTTTGCCATGACCAGGATCCTTGTTCCCAGGCAGACTGCCTCCTGGATATTGTGCGTGATAAAGATAACGGTTACTTTTTCTTTCTGGTGCAGCTTCATCAACTCTTCCTGCAGATGATTTCGCGTCATGGCATCCAGACTGGCGAACGGCTCATCCATCAGAATGATCTGCGGCTTGAGTGCCAGTGCTTTGGCGATCGCCACTCTCTGTTTCATACCGCCGGAAAGCTGATGCGGATAGAGCGTTCTTGAAGAAAGCAAATCGACTTTCTCAAGTGCCGCATCTGAAATCTCCCGCAATTTTGTTTTATCTTTTAAACCCTGTATTTTCAGAGGGTACTGCACATTTTTTTCTACTGTTTTCCACGGAAGCAGCTGATTAAAGTCCTGAAAAACCATGATGCGATCCGTCCCCGGCTCGGTTACCTCTTTTCCGTTTACTTTGACCGTTCCGTCAAAGGTTTCAAAACCGCCGATGCAGCGAAGAAACGTAGTCTTTCCACATCCGGACGGTCCCAGGATGCAGACAAATTCGCCCTCATTCATCGTAAAGTTTACGTTTTTGAGGACTTCATTTCCGTCCCCTTTTCCACCATTGTCATAGATTTTTGTCAGGTTCTGCACATCCAAAACGGGAGTTTTCCCCTTCTGCTCCTGTGTCATCTGCTCATCCCCCATTTCTTAAGTGTCATTTTTTCTATGGTGTGGAAAACTCCGTATTCTACTACAATTCCGATCGCAATGATCACCAGAAGTGCCGCAAAAACACCGGCGATATCCACATTGGTACGCTTCATGAAAATAAACCATCCGATACCGGCTCCGGAACTGGTCGTTCCGAAGATCATTTCCGCACTGATCAGACCTCTCCACGCTCTCGCCCATCCGGTGCGGATACCGGAAAGAATATAGGAGAACGATGCCGGAATGTAAATGCCGGTCACAAGTCCGAGTTTTCCAAGTCCCATATTTTTCCCGGATTCTATGTAGATCTGCGGCACCGCCCGAAATCCGTCCATAATGCTTCTGGACATCGGCCAGATGATCGAATGTACCACGATCAGGATGATCGTCCCTTCCCCGATCCCCATCCACAGGATTGCCAGTGGCAGCAGTGCCACACCAGGTATCAGGTCACACAGGGAAACGACCATATGGTAAATGGAATAAAACGTCTTGCTGACGATGGACAGTCCGGAGAGGATAAATGCCAGCACGATTCCGATCAGCAGCCCTTTTGCGATCAGGCTTAAGGAATAAAGCGTCATCGCTCCCAGACCGTCCCGTGAAAATCCTTTGATCAGCGACTGAAATATCTTTCCAAGTGACGGAAACATCAGTTCCGGAAAGGAACCCATCTGATAGACGACCTGCCATACCACCAGAACAGCAACAATAAAAACAATCTGATTTCTTAAATTTTTCATCGTTCTCATCCTTATTCTTTCTTTTCCGACAGATCTTATCTTGCCGACTCTGTTGTGATTGCTTCAAAGGATTCCGGTGCCTTGTCTGCAAAATCATTCTCCGCCATAAAGTTTGCCATATCCATGACGCCCGGAAGTTTCATATTATAGACACATCCCGGATCCTGCATCCAGCCCAGCATTGTTTCTGCCGTGACATCTTCTTTTTGGCAGAGAATATTTGCTGCTTCTTCCTGGTTGTTGTTGATGTAATCCATCGCTTCCTGCGTTGCGTCTACAACTGCCTGATAGATTTCTGGCTGATTTTCATACAGGTCATCAGATACCAGACCAACGATAAAGGCATTTCCTTCCGGCCATACGGAATCCAGGCTCTCAGCTTCTTTGATATTATCCTGTTCTTTTGCCTTGAAAATATAAGGTGCGGTTGTGAGCTGGCAGGCTACACTTCCGGACATCAGGGCAGTCATGCCATCCGGATGGGACATTGCCACCAGATTGTTGTCCAGTGCATGGGCATCTCCAAGCTCTTCCTTTGCGAGCATTGCCAGCAGAATATGCTGAATACTTCCGACGTTTACAACGGAAATCTTTTTATCATCTGTGATATCTTTTAACGAATGGATCGAATCATCGTTTGTAAGCAGTTCATGTGGCTGTGCTGCGATCGTTCCGTACATTTTGTAAGGAATGCCTGCTGTGACGCCGGAAATAAACGGTGCAATTCCCATACATGCCACATCAATATCCCCGGATGCCATCCCTTCATTGATCGCCGATCCGGAATTTAAGCTGACCCACTCAACCTCGATATCTCCATCGTAGTTTTTCTCGATCAGTCCCTGTTCCTGCATGATGGTCAGCGGTGCATAAGCCAGTCCGTACTGATAAGCAATCTTTACTTTTGCTGTGTCCCCACTATCCTGCGTACTTTTCTGACTTTTTCCGCATCCGCTTACCCCCAAAACCATGGATGCCGCCAGAATCATTGCTGTTATTTTCCTCACCCTTTTTTTCATCGTCTTTTCCTTTCTTTTGAGCACCCGGTCTGCTGCCTGGTACATTTTTAATTTAAGCCACGGACATTATTATAACATATCCGGGTCATTTTGCATCAGCTTATTCTATAATTGTGATATAATTATGACATTTTCATTACACACAGCACTGTTTTCGTCATTTTTTCATAAACTTCCTGGTCAGGAATCTGGACAAACCGGCATCGGAAGGCAAAAAAATCCCCCGGAAATCGCTCTCCGGAGGATTGTATGTTCTGTTTTATGCTCTGGCTGCCGCCTTTGCCTTCGCTTTCTCACCCAGGAAATCAATGGATGTCTTGCAGATTACCTTATCAAAGATAATGAACATCGCCGGCAGGATGAAGATTACGCATGCCATACTGATCAGGGCACCTCTTGATAACAGTGTACAGATTGCACCGATCATATCAACTTTGGAATACCATGCCACACCGAACGTTGCTGCGAAGAAACTGAAACCACTTGTCATGATAGACAGTGCACATGCTTTGTGTGCATTCATGACGGCTTCTTTCTTGCCAAATCCTTTTCTTCTTTCCTTCTGGTAACGGCTCGTCATAAGGATCGCATAGTCTACGGTTGCACCAAGCTGAATGGTTCCGACTACGATACTTGCAACGAATGGAAGTTCGATTCCCTGGAAAAACGGGATTGCCATGTTGACGTTGATGGCAAATTCAATAACCGCAACCAGAATGATCGGAACGGAAATGGATTTGAATACCAGCATAATGATGATAAAAATAGCTGCTACGGAGGCAACGTTTACATTTACCAGGTCGATGTCCGTTACATCCTGCAGATCTTTCATCAACGGAGCTTCACCGATCACCATACCGTTTGAATCGTATTTCTTTACAAGATCGTTGATCGCTGCGATCTGACTGTTGGATTCGTCTGTTGCGGAGCTGTACTTTGAGCAGACAAATACCAGTTCCTGTTCATCACTTTGCAGCATATCTTTGACATCTTTCGGGATCATGGAAGCCGGCACGTTTGCACCGAATACGCTGTTCAGTCCAAATGCCCATTTCACACCGTCCACCTTTTCGATGTCTTTCATCAGCGTAGTCTTGTTTGCATTGGAAATGTTTTTATCCATCATGATGATGTGCATGGTGCTCATGTCGAAGGTATCTTCCAGTTTTTTGTTTGCCACATTTGAATCCAATGTTGACGGAAGCGATTTATCAATATTGTAGTAAATCTTGGTGTTGTTGTTTCCGTATACTGCCGGAAGCAGTCCGATGCAGAAAACGGCCAGCCAGATTTTATAATGCCTGATGATAAAACCGGACAGTCTGTTCGTATTCTTGATCAGCGGTTTATGTTTTGTCTTTTCGATCAGCGGATCAAAGATCAGGATGATCGCCGGAAGCAGGGTTACACAGCAGATAACACCGATGATAACACCTTTTGCCATTACGATACCAAGGTTTTTACCAAGTGCGAATGTCATCAGACACAGGGCTGCGAAACCGGCTACCGTTGTGATGGAACTGGATACGATGGATTTGAAGGTATTGGATATTGCATGACCCATCGCTCTGTTCTTGTCGCCAGGGAATCGTTTTTTATTCTCCTCGAAACTGTCCAGCAGGAAGATCGAGTAGTCCATCGTAACACCAAGCTGAAGGATCGCTACCAGTGCCTGTGTCAGATACGAAATCTCACCCAGGAAAATATTCGTTCCCATGTTATACAGGATCGAGATTCCGATACAGAGCAGGAACAGGATCGGCACCACAAAGGATGTTCCGGTAATCTCCAGCACGATGAAAGAAAACAGTGCTGCGATCGCCACGTAGATCGGCAGTTCCTGCAGACACAGATTCTTGATATCGGTTACGACACCGGACATACCACTGATAAAACACTGTTTATCTGCAATGGCACGCATATTTGTGACTGCTTCCATCGCTTCGTCTGAAGATGTCGTATTATCAAAAAGTACCAGCATCATTGTGGAATCGTCCGCAAAGAAGATATCCTTTAAATCTTTTGGCACCATGCTTGTCGGAACGCTGATATCAGCGATGTCATCATACCAGAGTACCTTTTTGACATGTTCGATCTCTTCGAACTTGTTTTTCAGTTTCTGCACATCTTTAAGCGGCATATCCTCGACGACGACCATCGAGAATGCACCTGTGCCGAATTCATCCACCATAACATCCTGACCTTTTACCGTTTCCAGAGATTCCGGAAGGTAACTTAAGATATCATAGTTGATTCTTGTTTTTATGGTTCCAATAACAGATGGAATGAGAAGCAAAATTCCGATCAGTACAATCAGGATACGGTGTTTTGCTATCCATTTTCCAGTCTTGACCATTGTTGTCATCTCCTATCTTTCCTTAATATTTATGATACCGGGGAGCAAAGATTTTATTCCCCTGACATCCCGTTTACGGATTCTGTGTCGGCTGATCATTCTGTGCATGGATTGCCTCCAGTGACATCAGCAGTGCATAATTTGATGCCTGCATCGCAAAGTCCAGAAAGTACTCTGCCAGCAGTATCTTATTCTCAGCTGAGAGTTCTTTTGTCGTTTCCTCCGTAAAACTAATCCCAAGCTGCTCCTGTGCAATCTGGATCACCTGGTCGACTTTGTCGTAAGCTTCTGCTATCCGTCCTACCAGTTTCGCCTTGCTGTACTTCATTTTATTGTGGAGCATTTCACGGTTTTCTCTGCATTCTCTGCGGAGTTCCTGGATATCTTTTTCTACCTGTTCCGGACAGTCCATCTCGCCCTGCTCAATGCGGCTGTGCATCTGTCCGATCGCCTTATCCAGCTCATATAGCTTTACAGAAAGTATATCATGTGTCATACGCACACCCCTTTCCTTTCTTTCTCACACCATTTTAGCAAAAATCTGCTTCGCTGATATAGACAAAATATCCGCAGTGTAAAAGAACTTTACACTGCGGATATTTTATAAATCGTTATTCTCATCTGAAACAAGGACTGCTTTGCCCATTAACAGAAGATAAATCTGATGTACTATATAACTGATGTTTTCGGTGTCCTGCTTCGTCCACTCGCGGAGCAGTCCCATAACTGCCTGACAGTGGTAATGCAGGATAAACTCCCGGTCTTTGTCTGAATAACCCTCGTACCAGTGCTGCATCTCCGTCACTTTCTCAAACAGATCATAAAAAACCTGCTCCAGCATACGTCCGATCTCGTCACCATAGTTGGACTGCATACCGCGGATCGCATAAGGCTGAAGCTGGATCGCAATCTCAAAGAAATGGCGAAGCCCCTTCTCAAGATCCTTCTTTGCAATGCACTCTTCCAGGACAATCTCCATCTCCTGGTACAGAACCCACTGGATCAGATCCGGAATATCCTCAAAATGATAGTAAAATGCCTGTCTTGTGATGTGACATTCCTCCACAATATCCTTTACCGTCAGTTTCTTTACTTTTTTCTCAAACAGAAGGTTGCTGGCAGCTTCTGCAATTGTTTTTTTCATATCAATAGCCATTTTACCTACTCCTATTTCACTCAAAAAACCGCTTTGTTGCTTATGCTACCGTACATTTTTTCTTCTGTCAAGTAAATTAATTCTAAACTGTTCCTGAGGCTAACGATATGCAAAATGAACAAATTCCCCAAGAAGACACTTTTACGTGTCTTCGGGGAATTCGTTCATTTGCACATTCAGAAAATCTCCGCATCTTCCTAATAAAACTGATGTGCTCCGATCTTCACTCCGGTTCCGGATCCTGTATTAAAGTACAGTGCTCCTCCTACCGGATTCTCTCCGTTCAGTGCTGCCTGAGCTGCTTCTACGCAGTCACTCGGTACACCGCTTGCCAGTGCACTTGCCAGTGCTCCGCTGTACGCCGGTGTGAACTGTCCTGCCTGATAAACAACCTCGGAAATGCTGTTCGGGAAGGAAGCACTTGCCACACGGTTGAGAACAACGGCACCGACTGCCACTTTACCTTCGCGGCTCTGGTTGCCTGCCTCGCAGTAGATGATCGCTGCCAGAAGGTTCAGATCACTGGAATCTGCTGTGGTAACAGTCTCTTCGCTTCCGGTTGACGCTGCAGAATCGTAAGTGTCGTCTGCGGTATCATAGGAAGCATCTGCTGTCGTATCTTCGCTGTAGCTGTTGTCGGTATAAGAACCGTCTGTGCCGTATGTACTGTCGGACTCATAAGTTTCACCGGCATAAGTACCGTCTGTATAAGAATCGCCTGTATTATAAGCATCACCGGTATAAGTACTATCTGCATTGTAGCTGTTGTCTGCATAAATGCTGTCCGCAGAAGTATTATCATAAGCACCATCTGCACTGTAGCTGTTGTCGGTATAAGTATCATCTGTACTATAGCTGTCATCGTTGTAAGTGCTGTCTGTATCTGCCGTGCCATAGCCTGCTGCATTCCAGCCCCAGCCGTTCGGATCGTAATAGCCCTGTGCCACGCTGTCCGTTGTGTCTGTATTGGCATCTGCATCACTGACGTTGACATCCGCAGTTGAGATTGCAACGGCACGGTCTGTGATGATCGTCTCTTCGGCATCCTCTGCCGGAACGTATGCAACCGTAACGTCATCCATCTGTACCTGATACCAGTCACCATCCTCGGAAATCAGGCTATACTCGCTTCCGTTGTCTGCACTGTCCAGAATGTCTGCTGCTGCATCCGGTGAAGAGAACAGGTTTACACCATCCCAGTTGACCTTGACGCCCTGTGTACCATAGACATTTGCCAGATATTCTGCATCTTCTCCGTATGCCAGATAATCATTCTTGATATATCCTTCCACGCCGTTTGAAATGATGTGTGACCATTTCTCGCCTTTTTCGATCAGGTCTGCAGATGCTCCCTTTGGAAGATAGCCGACGATCTCACTTTTGGTGGATGCATTTGCACGGATGTTGACCTGTGTATCTACATCTGCCACTGCACGATAAGACCACACGCTGTCTTCTATATTATTACTGTCTGTAGACGGTGCTGCAAAAACAACTGTGGAAGATAATACTGTAAATGCAAATACCGTCGCACTGCCGCAAAGTACCGTTTTCATTCTTGCTTTCATGTAAAAAAACCTCCTGAACTCCTATAACTTCACGCTTTTTTGGCATTTTTGTTATATTTGTTACAAATATATTAACTTTTGTTACGTTTGCATCATATAACAGTTACAGTATTTTGTCAACCTTTTTTTATCTTCGTCAAGTGATGAGAAGCAAAGGATTGCACTCCCACTAAGATAGCCTCCGGCGGATTGCAGAGGCATTCTTGAATTTTAAAGTTTGAGGATATACCGCAAAAAAACATTGCTCTCATAAAGAAAGGTGAGAATCGGACTTTCTTTTATCATCGAAAGCAGCTGGCTTCCGATCTCTGTGTTGGAGCAGATCGCCACTACCAGAAAGAACAGCCAGACGATGCAGATCCCTTTTACAAATCCGAGTGCTCCTCCGCACATCCGGTTGACGCCACGCAGGATCGGCAGCCTTGTCATGATCCGCAGTGCCCGTGCAACGGCGTGCAGGGCGATACTTACCAGGTTAAAAGAAATAAAGTAGGTCAGCATGTTCAGGATCATATCCGCCAGATAGGTGGAAATATATTCCGAAAAGGTCTGAACCGCCATATTTGCATACGTGTAACTGTTGTTATTATCAAGAAGCTGCGTCTGCAATTCTTTCGGGATCGGCAGTGATTTGATGATCTTGTTCTGATCTTTTCGCGGCACATCGCTCTGCTGTGCAAATTTCTGTGTTTCTTTATCCAATTTGTCCATGATCGCATCTTCCACCAGCGTCTCGCATTTGCTCTCCACAAATGAGTAGACGGGTGTCTGCGTTTTCAGAAAATCATTGACATAGGGTGTCGAATAATAGACCAGTACACCAGAAAACACGAAAAAAAGCAGAGAGGTCAGCGTCCTCGCAAAACCTCTCATATAGCCATTGATCGCAAATACCAGCAGTACCAGTAAGATAATGATCGTAAGTAAATTCATAATTTCCTTTCTGCTATCCAAGCCGGATCAGATCTGCACTGTCCTCGGTGATCACCATATATTTGCGGAATCCACGGATACTCAGCACATTCTGGATTGGCTTGCGGTATTTTCCCTGGAATGTTTTCTGACCGTTTAACTTATAAATGGCAAATTCTTTTTCATTGAACAGCACGATTTTGTCTTTCTGCAGGGTAATACTGTTGTACTGCAGATCAAAATATTTCTGCATGGTATTCTTACCGCCGGTATTGTAGACCTTCATCAGATATTTATGTCCAGAGTCGCCTCCGTCAAAGACAAAGCCGATGCGGTTGCCGTCATGGAAAGTACTGATGATCTCCTGATCAAACTTCACCGTTTTCTTTTCTTTCGGAGACTGGCTGCCGGAAAATACCGTAAACCCGTCGGTGCGGACGGCAACTGCCGTGCTGTTGTCACAGAAAAAAATCTGCGGAGCCAGCACGTCGTCCACATTTAGCTCACCGACCTGATTGTTCAGCTCCATCTGACCTGCACTTCCGAAGTTATAAAACGCAATATGTGTACTGATTTTGTTTCCATTGACCCGCATATAGGACACTGCCATCTTGATCCCGTCCGGAGAAAGTGCCATATCCAGCGGATAACCAAAATCGTCGATCGTCGTGCGATTCTCGGCGATCAGTGTCCCGGATGCATCGTAAAAATTGACCCAGGTCACATCATCATCTGCTAGGATCACCGCCACAACACCCTGCGTTGCCACTCTTGCCTTCTGGATCGGCAGTTTTGTCTGGAACTGTCCTTTCAGTCCCTCTTCATCAAATACATAGACCTGCATCCCCTGCTGATCTGCGATCACAGCAGTCGTACCACAGACATCCACGAACGGTGCCTGCATACTGTAGGTCGTACTCCATTTTGTATTCGATCTGCTGTCCACACAGGCTACCCCGTCGGAGCTGTATTTCAGGAAATAATCTCCAAACTCCAGATACTGCGTACTGCTCACGTCATTTCTCTCAATGCGGTCTGAGGTAAGATAGGTGCTTCCGGTGTGGAAGAATAAAAATGTCCCAAGCCCGAACAGCAGGATAAACAGAAGTCCCATGGTGATCGCATTGCGGTTATGTACAAACTTCTGATGTTTTTTAATCTTATCCCACAGTTCTTCTTTTACCTGTGGATCTTCCGTCATCTCATATGTCTCGATGCGGATATCCGGATCGTTGAGCTCTTCGTCCAGATCCAAATCCAGATCATCCTCTTTTTTTCTGAATAATTCTTTTAATTTTATTTTCATCCTCATTTCGTCCTTACTGTGCCAATTCTGAAATTTTCCTGATGCTCTGCAAAAGTTCTTCTTAAGTACCCTGCAATGTTGTTATTATAGTTTAAAAGGCATGGGATAGTCAACCATGCCTTTTACGTTCCTTATTCTTTTTACGGCAGCACGATCTTCTGTCCCGGAAGGATCGTGTTTGGATCGGTAATGCCGTTCAGATCACAGATTTCCTGAAGCTTGTCCAGATTTCCGTAGTACATCCGGCAGACGATCGCCAGCGTATCGCCGTCCCGCACCGTGTATTCTGCCTGATACTTCGTCACATCCGAAGAGGATGCCGCACGGCTATTTGCAGAGGAACTGCCGGATGTGGTGCTATCCTGCCTACCGGAAGTTCCGGCACCTCCTGTTCCATCGGTTGCTGTGCTGCTTCCCGCTGTTTCTGTGCTGCCTGTTGTTCCCATATTGTCTGTGGAATCGCCTGTTGTCGTCGTATTGCTCTCTGTACTGCTCTCTTTTAAGATCCAGGTCTTTTCGGTCTCATCCTTTGCGGCACTCTCCTTTGCGGCACTCTCCTTTGCAATTTCTCCTTCTGCCTGTGCCGAAGCTGCCAGAGCATCCGTTTCTTTCTGTTTTTCGGTTCCTTTTGACAGGCCACTGCTCTGCCCATCACTTCCAAGTGCCATCTCCTGAAGCGTCACTTCCATATCTTTCATGCGATTATAGTTGTTGACCATCGTCGCCCCGATCACCAGGATCGTCAGCACCAGAAACATACTTGCACCATATAAAAAACGCACCATCGTCGGAGTTTTGCTTTTCTGCTCCTGCTCCACGTTCTGTGCGTCCTGTTGTTTTTTTGCGATCCGTCTGCGGAAGTTCTGGATGGCTCCATCCTGATTCTTTGATTCCGCCTCCACGGACTGCCCTTCATTTTCTTTTACCATATAGCTCTGCATCTGCTCGTTTTTTTCGTAGTAGATGTAATAGCCGCTCTGCTTTCGGATCCCGGTGTTCTCCGTCAGGAAAACGCTGGCATTTTCTTCGCTGTCATACAGAAACAACAGCCTGTCCTCACCCGGAAACTGTTCCCGGTGCAGATCAAAGAGCTTCTCATCCGGTTCTTCTTCCGGCTCCTCCATCTTTTTCGCCCAGCCGATCACTTCTCTTCCCGGAAAATACTGTTTCATTTCCCGGTAGATTTTCTCCCACATATCATCGTTTGGTTCACCCTCCGCGATCTCTACGGCTCCGTCCGCAAACAGACACTTCATGTTTTCGTTCTGCCAGACTTCACCGAGCAGCACCGCACAGCCTGTCTTTTCCAGAAATGTGATCACATAATCTTCTATATAAACCCTTTTATCTGATCCTGCATCTCCGATCTGCCGGATATTTTTCGGCAGGCCTGTCCGTTCCTTTCCCTTTCCGTCCTTTGAGGTTCCCCTGTAAACCATTTCGATCATACTCCCAATCCTCCTTTATACTACTTCCAGCTGATGCCCCTATCGTAGCACAAAGAATCTGCAAATTTTAGCAATCCGTGGGATACTTTTCAAGAACTTTCCGACATGTTTTTCATCGGATTGATGCGAATAAACCTTCCTTTTTTCGGATACACTGTAAAAGCCTTTAACACGGCAAATTTTTAAGAGAGGGATGACAATCATGTTTTCTTCCGATACGATCTGCTATTTTAATGCAGGCTCTTCCGATACCGCAGAGCTTCTCGGAAATTATCTTTCTAAAATTCTGATAAAAAACGGTTTTTCAGATATCGCACCTGTCCTTCTATGCATCGGAAGTGACCGTGTGACCGGTGACAGCTTAGGTCCGATGGTCGGCAGTGCACTGGAAGAACGGTACAAAAAAAGCATCCCCGTGTTTGGTACACTGAAGATGCCTGTTCATGCTCTCAATCTTGAGGAAACCATCGATGCGATCCATCTACATTTTCCGGATCATCCGCTGATCGCTGTCGATGCTTCCTTTGGAACAAAAGAACATCTTGGCTGCATTACGGCCGGCAAAGGAAGTCTCTGTCCCGGTGCCGGCGTCGACAAAAATCTGATTGCAGTCGGTGACTTTTTTGTAACCGGAATCGTAGCGTCCTTTTCTCCGTTTTCACATCTGGTACTGCAGTCAACACGGCTGTCTGCCGTAATGCCGCTCGCCTCGCAGATTTCCCGTGGGATCGCTCATGCCATTGACGAAATTGCTCCCGGCTATAACCTTTCTTCGCAGATACTTTGAAACTGCATGACTGATCTTATATGCATTTTGTCCTCATTACAGCTCCACGCGGCCTTCCAGGGCACGCAGCAGAGTAACTTCATCAATATATTCCAGATCTCCGCCCACCGGTACCCCGCTGGCAATCCGACTGACTTTGATACCGGTCGGCTTGATCAGCTTGCTGATGTACATCGCCGTTGTCTCGCCTTCCAGGCTGGAATTGGTAGCAATGATCACTTCATTGACATCGCCCTGAAGTCTTGTCATCAGCTCTTTTAATTTTATGTCCCCCGGTCCGATGCCGAGCATCGGTGAGATTGCCCCGTGCAGAACATGGTAGACACCGTCATACTTGCCGGTCTTCTCGTACGCTGCCAGATCTCTTGTATTTTCCACGACCATGATCGTCTTGTGGTCTCTCGCATCGTTCTTGCAGATTGGGCAAAGCTCATCGTCTGTCAGCGTAAAACATTCTTTACAGTATCTAACGTTCTTCCTTGCATCGATGATCGTATCCGAGAGCCGCTGCACTTCCTCGATCGGACGGTTAATAATATGAAACGCCAGGCGTTGGGCTGATTTCGCCCCCACACCCGGCAGTTTGGACAGTTCTTCGATCAGTTTTGTGATATGACTGCTATAATAATCCATCAGAACGGAAATCCTCCACCCATACCAGTAAGTCCGCCTGTCAGTTTTGACATGACTGCGTTGGTCTCTTCCTCTACTTTTCTCAGAGCTTCGTTGGTAGCTGCCATAATCAGATCTTCGAGCATCTCGATATCATCCGGATCTACGACTTCTTCTTTGAGCGAAACTTTGGTCACTTCTTTCTTACCGGAGATCGTCACTTCTACCACGCCGCCGCCTGCTGCTGCCGTAAACTCTTTCTCTTCCAGTGCTTTCTGGTTTTCTTCCATTTGACGCTGCATTTTCTGTGCCTGTTTCATCAGATTGTTCATATTGCCCGGAATACCTCCACCCGGAAATCCTCCACGTTTTGCCATTTTCTAATCCTCCTGAATAATCTTTCTATTAATCATCTTCGCAACTGCTCAATACTTCGCAGTTACGATGCAAAAATCCATTAAAAATTGCTTTGCAATAAGATTTTTGCACACCTGAATCATATTCTTACGGTCTTCGCAGCAAGTGCTCCGACCTGTGCCGAATCATTAGTCATCTTCTATTTCTATATCTGCATGAACCAGATTTTCAAGTGCCTCCTCGACCTGCACTTTGGAAAGTCTGGTATTTACCACATGCTCATCTGCCTGCAGGATCATCTTGACTTTGACCTTCCTGCCTGTTTTCGCTGCAATGATCTGCTCGAGTACTTCTGCTTTCTTCGGATCATTGACATAAGTCTCTCCCAGAAAATCAGAAAATACGATATAAAGCGTACCATCTTCTTTTTCTGTATTAAATTTCGGAACGGCACTTGCCAGAACCACACGGAAACGCCCTGAAGTCTGTGCCAGGATCGTCCGCCACATACCGACGATCTTCTGCAGATCTTCCGGTGCTGCCTGCTGAAGCTTTGCCGGGTCTGTGCTGCCTGCTGTTCCATCTGGATCTATGCCTCCCGGAGCCGCCACATTTACCGGATTTTGATAGTCAAAATTGCCCTCCGGTGTGTAACCACCGGTGTCCTGCTGTCTTACCACCACGCCCGATGCCAGCTGCTTTTCCAGTCTCCGCACGCGTTCCAGTACGGAGAGCTGATCCTGCTCCATCTGCGGACGGCACAGTTTGATCAGTGCCACCTCCAGCATTACTCGCTTGGATCCTGCATATTTAATTTGATTCTGCAATTCTGAAAAAATGCGGATATAACGCATCAGCGTATCATCCCGCACCATCGCTGCCTCTTCTTTCAGCTGCTCCAGATTCTCTGCGGAGACATCCAGCACATCTTCCATATTATCGGAACTTTTAAGTAGAAGCAGGTTTCGCAGATACCAGGTAAAATCGTTTACAAGCTGCGTCAGATCACGTCCCTGCATGATCATATTTTCCAGATGCAGGATCACCTGCGTAACATCCCCGTCCAGCACTTCCCGCAGCAGTTTGCTGAACTCATCGGTATCCACCGCACCGAGGACATCCAGGACATGCTCATACGTCAGCTTTTCTCCTAAATAAAAGGCAATACACTGATCCAGAAGACTTAACGCATCTCGCATGGAACCGTCGCCTTTTTTGGCGATATAACGCAGAGCCTTATCTTCGACTTCGACCTGCTCCTCATCCATCAGCTCTCGCAGACGGTCCACGATCGTCGTGCGGGCGATCCGTTTGAAATCATAACGCTGACATCTGGAGAGGATCGTGATCGGGATCTTGTGTGCCTCCGTCGTCGCCAGAATAAAAATGACATAGGAAGGCGGTTCTTCCAGTGTCTTAAGCAGTGCATTAAACGCACCTATAGACAGCATATGGACCTCGTCGATGATGTAGACCTTGTACTTGCCGCTGGTCGGTGAGTAGGCAACCTCTTCCCGGATCTCACGGATGTTGTCCACACCGTTGTTGGAAGCTGCGTCGATCTCAATCACATTCATGGAATTTCCAGCGGCGATCGCCTTGCAGGTCTCACACTCGTTGCAGGGATTTCCATCAATGGGATGCTCACAGTTTACCGCCTTTGCAAGGATCTTTGCCACCGTCGTTTTACCTGTTCCTCTGGTACCGCAGAACAGATAGGCATGTCCGATACGCTGTGCCCTGATCTGATTTTTTAATGTCCGCACAATTGCGTCCTGGCCCTTCACATCTTGGAAGGAGTCAGGACGGAATTTACGGTATAAAGCAGTATAGCTCATGCTTTCCCTCTGTTTCTAAATACTTCAAAAATGTCTGTGGCAGACTCTCTGCCCTTACATCGGATGTGAAGTGACTCCCATCCGATACCGTCTCGGTTTTATACACCAAAGCTGATGCCGATGCATTTTGCTTCTTTGATCAGCTGATCATCCGGAGATACCATCTTCAGCTTGCCGGCTACATCACCAAGCGGTACTTTCTTGACTTTGCCGTTGATGATACCTACCATGTAACCATATTCCTTTTTCATGATCAGAGTTGCTGCTTCTGCACCCAGTCTGGTTGACAGTACACGGTCATACGGACAAGGGCTTCCTCCTCGCTGTGTATGTCCCGGAACGGTAATACGCACTTCGATACCGGTCTTTTGGAAAATCTGCTCTGCCAGTTCGTAGGATACGGATGGATGTTTTCTCTTTTTGATCTTTTCTTTTAATTCTTTTTTCGGAAGAGCTGCATCTTCTTTGGAGATTGCACCCTCTGCAACTGCCAGAATGGTAAAACCATGTCCGGATGCCGCTCTCTTGTGGATCGCTTCGATGATCTTATCGATATCGTAAGGGATCTCCGGAAGCAGAATGATATCCGCACCGCCGGCGATTCCTGCATGAAGCGTCAGCCAGCCGACTTTGTGTCCCATAACTTCAACTAAGAATACACGGTTGTGGGATGCTGCGGTTGTGTGGATACGGTCGATTGCATCGGTCGCAATGTCAACCGCACTCTGGAAACCGAATGTCATATCCGTTCCATAAATATCATTGTCGATGGTCTTTGGCAGATGGATGATGTTCAGTCCCTCTTCACGCAGCAGATTTGCTGTTTTCTGTGTTCCGTTTCCCCCGAGGATCACCAGGCAGTCCAGACGCAGTTTGTAGTAATTCTGCTTCATGGCCTCTACCTTGTCCAGTCCGTGCTCATCCGGTGTACGCATCAGCTTGAACGGCTGTCTGGATGTTCCAAGGATCGTTCCGCCCTTTGTCAGGATTCCGGAAAAATCTTTTGCAGAAAGCATACGGTAATTGCCGTAGATCAGACCTTTGTATCCATCATAAAATCCATAAACTTCGAGTTCCTGCACATTTGCACTGAGACCTTTGACTACTCCTCGCATTGTTGCATTGAGTGCCTGACAGTCACCGCCGCTTGTCAGCATACCAATTCTTAACATTTGCTACCACGCTCCTCTTTTTTTCATACCTTCTTATGCAGATGTCGAAGCAAAAAAACTTTCGGTCTTTTCACTTCAACGGATGCCTGCGAATTGCTTCGTTGCAAAGTAACGCTCGCAATTCTGTAAACATTTAATATAAGGCAGGTGGTCCCTGCCTTCGACACCACCTGCCTTGATTATATAATATTTTTCTTCCCACTACAACGGTAAAATCAATAACTTTCTGTTTCCTTATCCAGGATCACTTCCGCAAATGTTGCTTTCCTCTCCATCAGTTTTGTCAGTTTTGCCATTTTTGATACATTTCCGATCAAGATCACACCGCAGAGCTTTCCGTTCAGGAAATACAGTTTCTCATACTGCTTCTTGCTCCTGTCACAGATCTCCAGTGTTTTATAGAGAAGATTTTTGTTTCTGCCGTTATCTCCGATCGCATACAGGGAAGTATTCATACCGTTAAAGGAGAGCGGCATCTGTACTTTCTGATATTCCACGCACTCCCCGGCTGCATTGGCTCCTGCGACTTTTCCCTGCTCACTTGCCTCGGCCCAGAGTGCTGCATTTTCCCCTTCAAATTCCACGCAGTCTCCGCATGCATAGATATCTTTTTCACTGGTCTGCATTTTTTCATTTACAGCAACTGCCCTGTTTACCTTCAGTCCCATCTGTTCTGCAAGTTCTGTATTTGCACGCACACCGCAGGAGATCAGCACCAGATTGGCTGCGATTTCTTCCCCATCTGCAAGACGAACGGCCGTTACACGCTCCTGCCCTTCGATCCGATCGATCTTTACTCCGGTGCGGACCTTGATACCGACACTCTCTGCAATGCTTCCAAGCATCGCTGCCGCACCTTCATCCAGTTGTCTTCCCATCAGAACCGGAGCTGCCTCGAGAACTGTCACCTGACATCCTGCCTTTTTCAGCTCCCAGGCTGCCTCAAGTCCAAGCACACCGCCGCCGATCACGACTGTCTGTCCGTTCTTTGGGATCATCTGCCCGATTTTTTCTGCATCTTCCAGAGTACGAATCACTGCCACCTGCTCTTTTTCGCTTCCCGGGATCGGAGGGACGAAGCTTTTTGCTCCCAGTGCATAGATCAGTTTCGTGTATTTCAGACGCATGCCATCCTCAAGTGTCACTTCTTTTTCCGTTTTGTCCACTGAAATAATCTTTTTGCCGAGGATCTGATAAACCTGATTTTCCTCATACCAGCTCTCCGGTTCCACCTGGATCTGACTGATCTCAAGTCCGGCATTTAAGGCTTTTGTCAGCATCGGACGGTTATAGGTCGGATATTTTTCCTCCGAGATCATAAGAATCGAAGATGTCTTATCCCGCTCCCGGACTGCTTTCGCCGCATTCAGTCCTGCTGTACCGTTTCCAAGGATCACATAAAATTCATCGCCGTCTTTTCGGTAAGTAGTTTCTTTTTCTTCCACCGGCACAAAATTTTCACGTCCGACACCGCAGACCGGACATACTTCCAGGGAAGAATCAAAAATTTCTCCGCACACCAGACATTTCACAAGCTTTCGACTGCCTTTTGTCGTTTTCTCCGCCTTTTTATCTTGCAAAAGAGAACCGAAATGATAGCCGTATTCGAAAGCCTCTACAAGCTCCGTATCTCCCGGACGGAAACGGATGCGAAGTCCGTCCACTGTATTCATGCGAAGCTGTTTCAGACGCTCCATGATATGCGGCACGCCTTCTCCGCTCCAGCCGTAGCTGCCGAATGCACTTGCCAGTTTCCCACCATGTGTTCCCGCAAAAATGGATGTTGTCAGATCCCAGATCGGCTTTAATGCTTCCCCAACGATCGTCGGTGTTCCAAATAAAATACCATCAGCAAATCCAATCTCTTCCAGTACCTTTGCCTGATCTGCTGTCACCATATCGTAGCTTCGCACATCAATATCACCACTTGCCTTGATGCCTTCTTCAATCTTTTCCGCGATCTGCTTTGTATAACCATAGGCACTTACATAAGGAATGACTACCGTTTTTTTCTTATTCGGATTAACTACGGTGCACCATCTTTCGTAAGTCTCCTCTATAAAATCAATCCCGGAATCCAGCACCGGTCCATGTCCCGGGCAGATCATCGAAACATCAAGCTCTCTTACACGTTCCAGAGCCTTCAGCATAAATGGCTTGAACGGTCCGATGATGCAGTCAAAATAATATTTCGTTGCCCGCATATAGCCTTCCCGGTCTGTCACCTTGCTCACCAGCACATCCTGAAATCCATAGTGGGAGCCGAAGGAATCGCAGGTCACAAGCACCTGTTCTTCTTCAATAAAGGTGTACATCGTATCCGGCCAGTGCAGATTCGGAACCAGCAGAAAACGCAGCGTTTTGTCCCCGATCTTCATCGTCTCGTTGTCATGCACGATCAGATTGCAGAATTCTCCGTTCACAATTTCCTTTAAAAACCCGGCCGCACAGGCTGTGGAAATGATCTTCAGCTGCGGACTTAATTTCAACAGACGCTGTACACTGCCCGCATGATCCGGTTCCGTATGATTGACCACCAGATAATCGATCTTTGTCACGTCGATTACTTCGCCGAGTTTTGCCATCCACTCCTCAAAAAAGGCTTCTTTTACCGTTTCAAATAATACGACCTTCCCGCCGCTTTTGAGCACATAAGAATTGTAGGTTGTGCCAAATTCCGTGTACATGATAATATCAAAAACTCTGAGCGTGTCATCCACGATTCCTGCCCAGTAAAAATCATCTCTAAGCTTTAATGTTTTCATAGCATACCTCCTGTGGTTTTGTGAATGCTCTATCTCTTCACAGCTGCATTTTTTATTCTTGTTTTAAAATGCCCTGTGCAGCTTTAAGCTTTTTATTATGTTTAAATTATCATTTGCTTTTTTGTTATGTTTATACTATACTTTGTATCAGCAGAATTTTCTGTTGCATATGCAACTTTTTCCATCAGAACGCAGCAAGTGTTCGAAAATTCGCAGGCAACCACGGTACGGAGTCTATATCTTCTTTCTGTACAAACGTACAATATTTGAAGTGTATAAAAGATGCTGGTCGACAAAAAGGAAGAAGCTCAGTGACGATATTGAGCAATGTGCAAAATGAATAATTCCCAAGAAGGCACTTTTACGTGCCCTTCGGGGAATTCGTTCATTTGCACATGCATATTTTCTTCCTATAAGCTTTTTCCCTTTTTGCGACCAGTATCTCTACAACACTGCAAACGCTTTTTTTTGCACAAAAAAAGAAAAAACGGAGGTATTTATGAATACAAAACTTTCTCTTTTTGACGGTATTACACCGGAAGAATACAATCGCATGATGGTCTGTTTTCAGGCATCTGAGAAGTCCTTTTCCACCGATGAGACTGTCTGTTTCTATGCTGACCATCCCGACCGCATCGGCTATCTTCTGGAAGGAGAAGCCGCCATCATCCGCACACACCTGGACGGCCGCCAGACCATTCTGGAATACCTGAAAACCGGAGATGTCTTCGGCTCGGCACTTTCCGCCCTGTCACCAAACGGCGATTCTTTGCAGGTGATCTGCACCAAAAGCTGCAAGATCCAGTTTATCGACTATGCCCATCTGATCAGACGCTGCCCAAATGCCTGCAGTTTCCACAGTCTTTTAGTCAGCAATGCTCTTCAGCTGATTTCCAGAAAAGCGATCGCCCTTGGCGAACATCTGGAAATCCTCTCGCAGAGAACAACAAAAGAAAAACTCCTGTGCTATTTCGAAAAACTTGCACAGGAGCAGCATTCAGACAGCTTTACGCTGCCCTTTTCTTTAAGTACGCTTGCCGATTATCTTTCCGTTGACCGCAGTGCCATGATGCGGGAACTGAAAAAATTAAAGGCGGAGGGAATTGTAAAATCAGAACGCAAAACGTTTACCTTAGTCGAATATCGTCAAAACTGAACCGGATTATATACCCTGTTTTACCTTCTTCCCCTGAAAAATGCACCTTAATTAATTCACGCATCAAAATCTGCTTCAAACACACCTTCCGGTGTCCGCATGGTCAGAATTCCGAGGTTGAAATCTTCATCCTGGATCGTAATGTGGTATTCAAACACCACATCCTCCTCAAATTTTGACAGAAGCAGATAGGTTCCGTTCTCTTTTCCGTCAATCTGGTCGCAGATGTCATTGTATACATCTTCTCCGGAAATCGCTCTCGGATATCCGGAAGCTTTTATTTTCTGCTCAATGGCTTCATACAGTTCGTTCATATGCTCTTCCTCTCTTTCTATATTGGATGCCACGTAAAGCGGACATTCACAATCCGCTTCGCTACTTGCCGAGTAAGTGGTCGCTGTGACAATTGTACCATCTTTCCATCTCATATGGTACTGTCATTTTTGTCCTTCTTCGTAAGAGTCTCTATGCAGCTTGATGATAATCCATCACTGCGATTTTCTGCATTTTATTCATCTCTATAAAAAGAGACACCGTGACAGAAACTTTACCGTCACGGTGCCCCTCTCTTTTATGACCAGTATTCTATGGAACACCTCATAATTTTATTTCTTATTTTGTGCGTACTTTCTTCTTTGCACTGTAAGCGGTGTAAACTTTCTCGTTATCCACAACTTTGTATGCTTTGACTCTTACATAGTACGTTTTCTTTGCGGAAAGTCTCTTGATCGTTTTTGCTTTCCTGGAAGCGGAAACAGTAACGGTCTTTTTACCTTTGAAGTTTGCTTTCTTAGCATATTCAATCACATAGCCGTCTGCTCCTTCTACGCTCTTCCAGTTGACTTTCACAGACTTCTTAACACCTTTGACAGCTTTTACTTTCACTTTCTTAGCTGCAAATTCTGTCTTAGCCAGCTGGCTCTCCAGACGTTTCTGCATTGCCTGCACTTCTTCTAACTGTTTCTGGGCTTCGGCTCTTTTTTCTTCTGCCTCTTTCTGGGCTTTCGCAAGGATCTCTTCTGCTTTCTTCTGTGCTTCTTCGGCTGCTTTCGCTGCGGCTTCTGCATTTGCCTGGGCTGCTTTCGCTGCTTCTGCACTTGCCTTCGCTGCGTTTGCTGCTGCCTCTGCAAGGTCTTTCTGTGCACTTACGGAGTCTTTGGCTGCTTCTGCTGCTTCTTTTGCCTGTACTGCATCGTTCTTTGCAGTTTCTGCTGTCGTTTTGGCTGTTTCGGCTGCTGTCTTCGCTGCGGCTGCATCGTTTGCATAATTCTTTGCTGCATCCTCTGCTTCTTTTGCGGCTGCCTGGGCTGCATCTGCTTTTGTCTGTGCTGTCTCTGCTGCTGTCTGTGCTTTCTTTGCCTCTGCTTCTGCAGTTTCTGCTGCTTTCTGTGCAACTTCTGCTTTCGCCTGGGCTGCATCTGCTGCTGCTTTGTCAACATCGGCTGCTGCCTTTGCTTCTTCTGCTGCTTTTTTTGCCTCTTCTGCGGCTGCTTTTACTTCTTCTGCTTTTACCTTTGCTGCTTCTGCATCTGCTTTTGCTGCTTCTGCTGCTTTTGCTGCGGTCTCAGCATCGTTCTTTGCTGCGACTGCCTGGTTTTTGATCTCTTCCAGTTCGTCTTTGGATGGCTGATCCGGTGTATTATCGTCTTCTTTTACATAAACTTTTGCATCTGCAATGTCTACGCAGTCATCATTTTTTCCGCCGACTTTATCAATGTAGATGATCAGTTTTTCTGCACCTGTCAGGTCAACATTCATAAGTTTTGCATTGTCCGGCTGAAGGATCACACCGCTCTCTGCCAGTTTGTTTTCTTCGCTGATGCTGTCTTTATAGAAGATAAAATTTGCACCGTCACGGTTTGTCTTGGTAGATTTTGTATAGTCAATACCCACATAACCTTCAAAGCGTTCTGCTTTGATGCCGCTTAAATCAAAGGTCAGGGTTGCATCGGTATTTGCACTTAAGCCCTGTGCAAAGACTTTGCGTGCACCATCAACGTTCATGCTCAGCTCACCTTTGTTTGTGCTCTCTCCACCATCATACTCGTTGACATGGAAGCCACCCCAGCCGGATACGGAATTTGCCACATCCATATATAACAGACCATATTTATCAGATTCTTCGGTATCGGTTCCGTAAACTCCGTTTGCTTCGTCTACTTTTGCGGTTAAGTATACATATTTCTGCCCGGTAACCGGTGTTGTATCTTTTCCGCCTGCCGGTGTTACTTTTACTTCTTCTGCGGAAGCATCGATCTGTGCATCTTTTCCGGCAATCGTCAGATTTTCAATGGAGAAACTTGTCTCTTTCTTTTCTGCATTTTCATTCAGGCTGAATTTTGCTTTGAACAGATCTGCCTGTACTGCAACTGCTTTTGTCAGATCGTAAACTACCTGCACACCGTCTTCTGTTTCTTTTACGGAAATATTTCCTTCCACACCGTCTGCCAGTGCAAGGCTGTTAATGTTATAAGTTGCTGTATCATATTTCAGTGTGAAGCTTCCTGCTATCATTGCAGAGCTGCTGCTTTCGGATATCTGGGAAATGCTTCCTGTTACTTCTACGGTTCTTTTTTCTTCTGCTGTGTTATCTTTTGCGGTTAATTTTACGGTTGCTGCTTCTTTTGCACCGTCAATATCAGCCCCAATACCAGCCAGCACTTTCAGATCTGCCAGATCGAAAAGATCTGTTTTTCCGTCACCGTTTACATCTGCCGCATAAGTATTGACTGCATCAAATACTGCATTGCCAGCCAGCACTTCCCGAAGCATATTGATATCAGCGATGTCCAGTGTTCCGTTTGCACTTCCGTCCACATCTCCGTTTACTGCCATGGTTACGGTGTCTGCTACCGTTCCGTCTTTGCGAAGTTTTACAAGATATCCGGTTGCTACCGGTGCTCCATCCTCGTCAAAGGATGCGTTATACGGATCTTCCATTGATAAGGTTTCACCCTCGCCAAGCTCAAACATTGCAAAGAGCTGTGCTTTTGTCATGCCTGCCGGAACATTATAAAGAATATTTGCAGAACGATCCATTCTGACTGCTGCATCTTCTTTTAAGGTCAGGGATGCTGTCGTCAGTTCTTCTGTGCTTAACTGAACCTTGGTATCGCACCAGCTCACCATATCGTGTCCGTCTTTGACATTTTTGTCTGCATACAGGCAGATTTCTTTTGTTCCAGCCGGGATCTCGATGTCGAAGTACTGTGCGTTCTGACCATGTTTCATCAGCTCGCCTTTCCATACTTCTTTGCCGTCCAGTTTGATGATCGGATACGCTCCATCCTGTGTTTTTGCTTTATGAGCATCGATTCCGACATAACCCTGAAGGCGTGTTGCATTCAGTTTGGAAACATCGAAATACAGTGCGGAATCGGCATTGACACCAAATCCTTTTTCAAATTTTGTACGTTTGCCTTCCACATAGAGGTCAAGTTCTGTACCTGCATTGTCCTCGTTTACATGGATTCCGTTGTATCCGGATGTACTTCTTGCAGTATCGTATCCAAGATCTGAGAGCTGAATGGAAGTATCATTCTTGATCTCGATCGTGTAAGTTCTGCTAAATCCGCTCTTTGCGGTTGCTTTTACGGTTGCTGTGCCCGGAAGACTTTCCGGTTTTGTGACCTCAACTTTTACATCTTCCGATATTGCTTCCACTGTGATCTCCGGAACTGTTCCGGACAGGGAAGAAACGTTTACACTGTAAGATGTGATGTCATTATCAAATCCATCCAGTTCCTGGTCACCGATCTTGATGCCGTTCAGCAGTGCTGTTTCATCTGCATAATTCTTTTTGCTCTCTGTCATCAGTTCTTCGCTTGTGGATTTGCTGATCGGTTTGAGGCGGTAAGTATAGCTGTATGTCTTACCTGTTCCGAGCAGATACTGAGACAGAGTTGCCTGTCCGCAGCTTGCAGTTCCAAGACCCATCTGTGCATAGTCAATCGTCAGAACCGTATTATCTGTGCGTTCGATCTGGTATGGATGTCCGGCTGCTTCCAGTGCTTCCTGTGTGCAGTTCAGTGCACTCATCTCCAGCAGGTGATCCTGTGCATCAACCAGCAGTCCGTCACCGTCTGCATCGGTCACTGCCATCCATCTGACGTCGGTCTTGTTGCCGGTTTCCTGAGCGTAAACATAATTGGTAAACTGTTCATCTACGGTGCTGCTCCACACACCGACATCGTATCCGGTCTTTCTGTCACTGTAGCTGTCCGATTCGCCGCGGCCATACCAGGTCAGGTTGTCCAGTCCGGCTGCCAGCTGGAGACGTGTACCGACTCTCTGAAGGTTGCTCATGTTGGAGTTCGGAGCCATTGTTGCTTTTACAACAATTTCACCGTTTGCATAGACTGCATAGGTAAGACGGTCTTTGGAATCCGCACAGTTTTTCAGTGTACGTGCTACAGAAACATAGACTACTTTGTCTTCTTTTGCAACGCTCACTTCATCGATCTGAACATTCTCGTTTGCTGTTTTCCATTTTGCATCCACGGATTCCTTCTTATCATTATCGGTAGAAGCTCTCCAGTAGTTCGGCTCAATGCCTTCTGCAATCATTTCTTTTCCGTTTGACTGGTAAGAAGTCATCTCACCGGTTTTCTTGTCAAAGGAAACGGTCCAGTTGTCACCTGCTACTTTTACCTCACCATCGGTTTCTTCAAATGTCTTGATATCTTCCAGTTTGGAGGTATCCACTGCCTCCACTGCTGCATCCGTTCCTGCGAAATCCAGTTCAAACTGTGCTTCTGCCACTGCAAAATCTTTCTTGGCCCAGGTGAACTGATCGTCACTCTTTGTTACAAAAGATATATTCAGGAAATATTCATCACCTGCTGCTGCATCCGTCGGTGTGGTAAATGGAATGACAACCTCTTTGCTGCTTCCTGCCGGAATATCCACATCCATGGTTCCGTTTTCCACTGCGGTTCCGTTCTTTACCACTTCCCATTTCATGGTATATTCGTTTGCATTGGTAGCGATCCATTCGTTGCTGATCGTAACGGTCCTGGAATCCAGATCTTTGAGCTGCATCTGAAGTGCCTGATAAATACGTTTTACTTCATAAGCTTCCGGCTGGAGTGTACGATCCGGAGATACAATACCATTGACGCAGAAATCGGTGTTTCCAGACTTCCAGGAAGAATAGTCCTTCGTATTTCCGTCTGCATCGGTATAAGTTCCGTGATTCCAGTCTCCGTCATAGCCCCAGTAAGTGCTCTTTCCGTCCCATGTTCCGTCAGAATCAAGAAGCGGTGTATTGTAACTCTGATCTACGAAATCCCAGATAAATCCACCCTGCAGGATGCCATTTGCACGAATTTCTTCCCAATACTCTTTCATACCGCCACAGCTGTTTCCCATTGCATGCAGGTATTCACACATCAGGTACGGTTTTTTCTGGTTTTTTACCTGTTTTCCAACATTCGGGTACATATTGGACCATACATCCACACCGGCATTGTCATTCCATCCCTGATAATGAACAACTCTGGTATCATCGTTATTCTGGAAATAATCAATCTCTGCCTGAAGGGAATCACCGGTTCCGGTCTCATTTCCCGGTGACCACATGATAACACATGGATAGTTTTTATCACGCTCCAGCATATTGATGGCACGGTCTTCTGCTGCCTCCACATAGCCTGGCAGACTTCCCGGAACTTTATACTGGCTTCGTCCGTTGTGAGACTCTACGTTTGCCTCGTCCATGACATAAATCCCATACTCATCACAGAGTTTGTAGAAAGTCGGATCATTTGGATAATGAGAAGTACGGACCGCATTGATATTCAGCGATTTCATCAGCTCAATATCTTTTCTCATATCTTCTTCTGTCAGATACCATCCATCCTGTGGATCATTCTCATGACGGTTCACACCGGCAATCGTGATGACCTGACCGTTTACTCGAAGTCTTGCATTATCTGTATTTGCATCGGTGATCTCCACTTCACGGAAGCCGACATCAGTCTGTGTCGCTTCTTTTGTCACACCGTCTTTTTTCAGTTCCAAAACCAGGTTGTAGAGGTTCGGTTTCTCTGCACTCCATTTTTCCGGATCGATGATGTGCTGTGTCAGGTTTACTTTTGCTTCTTTTGTCTCGCTGTCAAAGGAAGTAACCGTTCCGGTAAGCGGTGTGGTTGTCACCCGTTTGCCATCACTGTCATAAAGGTTTCCTTCTACACTCCATCCGTTCACATCCTCTGCAGAAAGATTTCTCACATCTACATCAATATTCAGATCTGCGTCGGTATAAGTTTCATCCAGATCGGTAACTACCGTATAATCACGGATTTCCACGTCATCTTTGGATGTCAGGTATACATCACGGAAGATACCGGAAAGTCTTACCATATCCTGGTTTTCGATGTAACTTCCATCAGACCAGCGATAAACCTCTACGGTAATCACGTTCTTGTTTCCTTCTGAAAAATCAAGTGCATCGGTAATATTAAATTCATCTCTTGTAAAACTGTCTTCTGCATATCCGATGTATTTGCCGTTTACCCACAGATACATGGCAGAACCAACACCTTCAAAGTTAATAAAGACGTTGCGATCTTTCCAGGATGAATCGATCGTAAAGGTTTTTCGATAAGTTCCAACCGGATTGCATTCTGTCGGAGCATCTCCTACCTTATACTGGCTGTAATTTTTGCCCTCCGCATTCATCCACGGATAGTTCTGGTTGGAATAGATCACCGGATCGTATTTCCAGGAACCATCTTCTTTTACATAGGTCTGCCAGCTCTTCGGAACGGTAATGTCATCCCAGCTGCTGTCATCGTAATCTTTCTGGTTAAAGTTAGCATCTTTTACACCGATACGGTCTGACGGTTTCACTGCCCAGCTGAATTTCCAGTCATCTCCATTTAAAAGCTTGTAGAATGAAGATTTCGTCTGGTCTTTCGCTTTTGCCTTTTCTGCGGTGTCAAAGCTGTAAAAAGTCGCTCTTGCCGCCTCGCGGTTCACCTGGAATACCCCCGGCTGCCCGTTCCATTCTGTAGAAGATGCTGCCGCTGCAACTTCCGGTATAATCCCCTCCAGACCGGAAATGCTGCCACCGCTTACGACCATCGCTCCTGCAAGTAAAACAGATAACAGTTTTTTTTGTCTCATATCCTTTCTCCTCCTTTTGAATGAGTTTGACAGTTTTACATATAGTAAAATGTTTACCTTCATCATTATTATATCACTTCAAGTGCACTTGAAGTCAAGTGATTTTTGATTTTTCATTTATTTTACACACTTTTTTTCTCTGTTTTTTGTGCATTTTTACGGTTATTTTGAAATTTAGCTATATAATAGCATATCTTTTTTGTACATACAACGTTACATTTGATCCTAAATGTAACGTTTTTCCTTTTTTCAGCATCTTGTGCAAATTCCGTCATTTTTTTCAATTTCGCTCACTTTATGTGTTTTTTACAGTAAACATTTGTATTTTATTTACGTCCATTCACCTGACAGAATCGCTGTGCTTTCTACACTCCGTTCCGGACGGAGATTGTACTCTCACTGAGACAACTTTGTTGCTCGCTGCTTATAGAAGCAGAAGTTTTCTCCGACCAAGATAAAATATGCTCCCTCCTGAGTGACAAGTTTTTTATTATTTCACTTGTCTGCCCAGAAGGGAGCATATCATGATTCACTAAACATAATTCCTGCTTTTTTTGTATTCGTTTATTTTACTTTCCTGCTCTTCACTGCAGAACAGCTGCCATATACTTTCTTTTTACCCACTTTGTGGTAAGCACATACTTTATAGTAGTACGTCTTCTTCTTTTTCAGTTTTTTATTGGTGAAGCTTATCTTTTTGGCTCCGTTTAAGACTTTAACTTTCTTATACTTGCCTTTTTTCTTATCGGCACGATAAACTACATAGCCGTCTGCGTTTTTGACTTTTTTCCATTTCAGAACCAGTTTCCCTTTCGAAACTGCCTTGACGGAAAGACCTTTTACCTTCGCCGGTTTTGCTTTTGCCGGTGTCTCTGTGGATGGTACCTGCTGTTTTGTCTCGCTCTCTTTTGTATCCGGCTGCGGCTTCGGATCTGGTTTTTCTGTTGCGGCTGTTTCGGATTCTATCGGTTTTGTTTCGCTTTCGGTCTCCTTCTTTGTTTCGCTCTCTGCCTCCGTTTCGCTCTCTTCCGTTCTTCCCGTCAGCTTGATATACTGATCTGTCAGACTGGCGATGCCTGCCTGGAATGTATCCATCTCAGCAGACAGCGTCGCAATCTGTGCATCGGTCAAAAAGGCCGGATGTCCGCCCTGTGCAGTTGTTAAAATACCTGCATAAAGTTTTTGAATCTGATCTGCCAGCTGTGGTGCTTCTTTTTTGATCACAGCAAGCTTGTTGACATCACGCACGCCCTCTGCCATACGCTCCAGTCTTACCGAGCTTCTGCTGATCGGATTCTGTGCTGTTTTTTCGTCCGGATAGATCAGGAAACAGTCACCCGGCTCAAATTTGCTGTGTGTGGTATCATCAAGCGGATCTTCCACCCAGGCATCATACGCCCAGCGAAGAAATCCCGCCGTGCCGGATTTGCCTGCATTTACGATCGACCAGTAACTTTCCACCGGTGCACTTAAGGAGAAGTTGCCCGGTCTGTGGCCGGTACAGGAATATAAAGTAGTGCGAAGTCCTTTTGCTTCCCGGTCGTTTACCAGCTGTTCAAAATCTGCCGGATGTGCGGCTGCCGCCGTATCTCCGACGTTCAGATCTGTCACTCGCATGGCAAGCTCTTTCTTTTCCACAAAGCTGTCCATCGCTCCGGCTGTCTTTAAACATTTGCCGTCCTTGTTTTTCACAGATTCGATCAGATCAAAGGCGGTGCCTGAAAATCCACGCTCATCAATGCCGATGTAACTGTCATCAAACCAGCCTTTTTCGGTCAGATGTGCGGTAAGATTGGTAAGGAAATCCGTCCAGAGTGTGGTATAACGTGTGCTTCCCACAGAAAATCCTTCTTTTACCAGCTTGCCGTTCTCCCAGTAAGTGAATGAATTGTGCCACGGTGCCACGCTGTAAAGCACGATTTTATCCCCAATGCCCAGAGACTTGTTGAAGCTTACCCACTTATCAAAATCGGTATAATCATACGTAAAGCTATCTCCGTTCTTTATCCATTTGATCATAGATGGATAATGCACATCATTTGCACTGTACGTCTGTCCGTCCCAGGCATCTTCGATGACAGAAGCAGTGATTGCATGTCCGCCTGCTTTTTTATAGAGCTCCATGGAGGACTTCATGATCTCCAGATGCTCATCGGAAAACGGCTCTACGTTATAATATTCTGCACTCGTATACGGATACTGCCACAGTTCAATATCAAAGGTATCTCTGTAGTTGTCCGGAAGTTCTGCATTCTGCACACGCACTTCATACTCAAACACCAGTGGCTGTGTAAGCTGATCTGCTGTTACGGTCAGCTGTGTTTTGTAAGTGCCGGATTTTGCTGTCTTTGGAATCGCAAACTCAACCCAGACTGGCTGGAGTGTATCTGCTTTTATGTCGATCGGCGTACTCTGCCAGAGAATATCCGATGCTTCCGCACGGTTCTCTTCTGTTGCCGCCGGAACATCATTTCCATAGATATATCCATAAACATAAGCTTTTGTAGAACGAATAAACGTTGCCGTCACATTTTCGGCTGCGATCTTCTTTTTGCCGTCCGTCAGGTCAGATGCCTGAACTGTCACATTTGTGAAATCACCGCCGATCGCACTTAAGACCAGTTCACTGACTGCACGGTCATTCTTCCAGGCAGTCAGCGTCTCGCTGCGGTTTTTCTTTACCGAAACTTCCGCAAAACGTTTCTGCGTGTACTGCGTGTTATGATCGGTAACGGTACCGCCAAGTACACTTCCCTGCTCTCGCACTTCCACTTCCATTGTTCTGGAAATCCCTGCCTTCTGGCTGGATGCCGTGATCACTGCCGTTCCGCTTTTCTTTGCTGTGACCGTGCCATCTGTACTTACCGAAGCAACCGTTGTATCGGAAGCTGCATAGGTCATATCATCCAGTGTCGCATAAGACGGTGTATAGCTGTAAGAGATTGCATAACTCTGTCCGACACTTAAGGAAATCCCCTGATCTTCCAGTTTAAAATCTTTTGCAATATACGGGCTGTGTGTGACCTGTACATAAGCCACCTGATTGACTACCGCACTGCCACTGCGTTCCTTCTGCGTAACTGCATAGAGCGTATGTTCACCTTCCGTAAGGTTTTCTGCTTTATATACAGACTGCGGCGTGGTACGGCTGCTCTCATAAAGATCCACCAGTGTCTCTGCTCCGTCATCCACACGGTATTTCACTTTTCCGTGGTTGTGACTCTTGTTTGCAAAAACTTCGATGGCATTTCCCTTAAACGTTACCCTGTAAAAGCATTCTTCTGCCTTCTCATTCGATGATCCGAGGTCTATATATGCCTCGTCATCATTGTACGTCCAGCTCTTTCCGCTGAATGATTCGTAGGAAAAACAGTTGATCTCTCCCGATGTCTGGCTCGGCAGGATCTTCGTTGTTTCCTGTGTCTGGCTTTTTGCATTTCCTGCTGCCATCAGTGATACCGGCAGACCGGTAAATGCCAGGATCACGGCAAGAAACAGCGAAAGCCATTTCTTTTTTTTCTTTTCCATTTTCTTCTCCTTCTCTTTCATCTGCCTCTTACCTCAGATGTTGTTTAACTCTGCAATCCGCCGGAAGCGGTATCCGATGGGAATGAAATCCCTGCTGATTGTCCGTACTTATTCCGGCTGTTTGAAAATAATATCGGCAAACTCTCCCCTGCTTGCCTTTTTCAGATCTTCCGGTTTCAGCTCGATCTGTACGCCGAGGCGGCCTCCGCTGACGATCATCTTCTCCAGTTTCTGTGCACTTTTATCAATTCTCGTCACATACTGCTTTTTCATGCCGATTGCCGTACAGCCTCCGCGGATATAACCGGTGACCTGATTGATATCTTTGACATGGATCATGGAAACGGATTTTTCACCGACTGATCTGGCTGCCTTTTTCATATCCAGCTCCTCGGCGATCGGTATCACAAACACAAAATAATTTCTGCTGTTTCCAATCGTGACCAATGTCTTATAAAGCAGCTCATATGGCTGTCCGAGTGTGTCTGCCACTTTCAGGGCATCCACAAATTCATCACACTCATACGTATACTCTTTATACGGAATCTTGTTCCTCTCAAGGATACGCATGGCATTTGTCTTTACTTCTTTTGATTTTCCCATCTTTTTTTCAGAACAGTCCTTTCACAAAATCTGCCACCGCTTTCAGATCCTGACGGTCCGGATGAAGAAGTGCCTCGTCAAAATTGTGAAGCAGCATCTCCACCTGCTGTGTATTGGAAGTGTTCTGCATCGCCTCATAGCGTTTGCGAACCTGGATCGGCATCTTGCCCTGACATAAAAATCCGCCCAGATATTCACAGTCCTCCGGGATAAATGCTGCAACTCCGTTTAAAATCCGGTCATAATATTCCGGCACATTCCCCATGCCGCAGGTTCCAAACAGTGCAACCTTTTTCCCGTGGAGGTTTCCAAGCAGATCCAGGATCTCCGAACTTGCTGTCCCGCGATCCGTCCAGAACCCAACCAGATACATCTCTCCGTCATCCCGTTCTGTTCTCTCCTCGATTCGTTTTACATTTTTTTCTTTTACCGGCACTGCCGCAAAAACTGCTTCTGCCAATTTCTCCGTATTGCCGGTGCGGCTTGTATATACAATCTGTACGCCCATCCTGATTCCTCCTCTGGCATGATATTGATGTCAAAAGCCATTAACTTTGATACTCTGCGGATCATTCCATGCTCTGCACTCACATAATCCTGATATCTTTGCATTATCATAGCATACTTGACTGTACATAAAAATAGTTTAACTCTAAACAATTCTAAAGTTTTTATAACTCAGATTTCATATCTGCATTCTCAGATTCCGGCATGAATGCATGTTTTCTGCACTTCTTCCAGCGATTTTCCTCAGTCTGCATTCTGGATCCTGACCACTTCCACACTTTCCTGATCGGAGTCCTCGCTTTGCAGTTCTCCGCGATAAGTGATCTTCACAGACATTCCTTTTGTAAGACCTTTTTCTAAATACAGCGGAACCTGTACAATCCGGAACTTCAGTTCCTTTCCATCAGAAGTTTTAATTGTCATGCCGGTCATGGAAATCTTTTCCAGTGTTCCTTTTACCGTCTGCTTCTTTGATGCATCCGCCTTCGTTTCTGCTGCCTTGCTCTCGTCCGTTTTCGCTTCCGTCGCAGCCTCACTGCTTTTTTTATTTTTTCTTGTGGTCTGTTCCGTTACTTTTTCCGTTTCTTTCTCAGTTGCTGCTTCCGTTTCTGTTTCTGCATCGCTCTTAAAAACATCAGCCGATCCCGCAATACGCACAGCAGTTGCCTTTTCGCTACCTTTCTGCGTGATCTTTCCGGTGTAATCTATAGAAACCAGATTGCCGATCCGGATACCGGACGGCAGATCGATTTTTACATCATCCGTGGAAAACGCAAGTTCATTTCCATTATCGGAAAGCAACACTACCTGATCCATACTCAGCTCTTCCAGCGTCCCGATCACGGTATGTACCTCCGAAGAGTTCACTGTTTCGCTGCTTCCGGTGCTCTGCTTTGTCTCTTTTTCCGATGCGGCACTTTCCTTGTCAGTCTGTGTTTCCCTGTTTTTTTCTGATGTACTTTCTTTCTCTTTTGCAGTCTCACTTTCTGCTTTCTTTTTGGCTGTTTCTTTTGTGCTGCTCTTCGCCTGTGTCTCTTTTGCCGTTTCAGAGGAACTTTCACTTTCCATGCTGCTCTCTGTTACCGTTTGCGTCTCGGTCTGTTTTGCGGTATCGGTCTGCGTTTTTTTGCTGCATCCGGATAACAAAAGTGCGGTTGCAAGCATTGCGGCTGCTCCTGCCGTCAGAAATCGTCTGTACATAAAATTTCCTCCATTCTTTTTACGATTGTTTTATCCCCTTAAGCTTTTGCGAAAAATGTCGTTTCACCATCCAAAAGATGATAAAACGACATTCTGGTTTTCTGTTTCTTTATGCGTTCGCTGCGATCACATCCTGCATATCATACAGTCCAGGCTCTCTGCCTGCCAGGAATTTGGCTGCCTGTACGGCACCTTTTCCGAAAACCGCCTTGGAATATGCAGTATGCTTAAACTCGATCACTTCGTCTGTTCCGGCAAAGATCACTTCATGCTCACCTACGATATTACCGCCGCGAACTGCGGAAATACCGATCTCTTTCGGATCACGCTCTTCTCTTCGGTCGCTTCTGTCGTAAGTATAATGATAGGCATTCCCCAGTGCCTCATTCATACTGTCTGCCAGTGCCAGAGCCGTGCCGCTCGGTGCATCCAGTTTGTGTTTGTGATGCTTTTCTACGATTTCCATATCAAATCCTGCTTCTGCCAGTACTTTTGCAGCACTCTTTAACAGGTTCAGCAGGGTGTTGATACCAAGTGACATATTTGCAGATTTCAGGACAGCAGTCTTTTTTGCTGTCTCTGCCACTTTCTGAAGCTGTTCTTCTGAAAGTCCTGTTGTGCAGACTACAACCGGAAGTTTGTGTGCTCCGCAGTAATCAAGCAGTGCGTCCTCTGCTTTTGCAGATGCGAAATCGATTACAACATCTGCTTCTTCTTTGCAGTCCTCCAGGCTTTTGTATACCGGGTATTCCATTTTTCCGTTATCAAACGGATCAATGCCTGCTACGATCTGTGCATCTGCATCCTCTTTTACGATCTGTGAGATCACCTGACCCATGTGTCCGCAGCAGCCGTGCATAATAATTTTTACCATTGCTTTTTCCTCGCTTTACATTTATGTAAGAATAATGCCTACGAATTGCTCCGTTACATAGTAACTCTGGCATTATCCATTATTCTGCCAGTTTGATGCCGAACTTTTTCATCTCTTCTGCCAGTTTTGCTGCATGTTCCTCTTCTATCTCGGAGAGCGGTCCGCGAAGCGGTCCGACCTCTTTTCCCATCAGATTGAGAGCTTTTTTGACCGGGATCGGATTTACTTCACTGAACAGTGCATGGATCAAAGGCAGTGCCTTCAGCTGCAGATCACAGCTTTCTTTTACTTTTCCTTCATTATAAAGAGCAACAATGTCATGTGTTTCTTTTGGTGCTACATTGGAAAGTACAGAGATCACACCTTTTGCTCCAAGGGACATCATCGGCACGATCTGGTCATCGTTTCCGGAATACAGATCAATGCATCCGTCTGCCATCTGCATCAGAGTTGCAACCTGTGAAATATCTCCGCTTGCTTCTTTGATCGCCACAATATTTTCTACATTTTTTGCAAGATATACGGCTGTCTGCGGCTGGATGTTGCAGCCGGTTCTGCTCGGTACGTTATAGAGAACGATCGGCAGTTTTACAGACTCTGCGATTGCTGTATAGTGTGCGATCAGTCCGTTCTGTGTTGCTTTATTGTAATACGGTGTTACCAGAAGAAGGGCATCTGCTCCTGCCTTCTCTGCCTCCTGGGAAAGGTAGATGGCAGTTGCTGTACAATTAGAACCGGTTCCGGCGATAACCGGGATTCTCTTTGCCACTTTTTCAACGGTATAGCGGATCACATCCAGATGTTCCTCATGTGTCAGTGTGGATGATTCTCCGGTGGTTCCGCAGATAATGATGGCATCTGTGCCGCCTGCGATCTGCTCTTCCAGAATCTCACTTAATTTTTCGTAGTTTACGTCTCCGTTTTCATGCATCGGTGTTACAATTGCCACACCTGCTCCTGTAAAAATAGCCATAGTCTTTCCTCCTAATCTGAACTGGCTGAAACGCTATAAAACTGATACTTGTACTGTAGAGTGCACAGCGATCCTGTCGGGTAAATGTCAGTAAAGCCTGCCGGAACCATATGACAGATCCCAGGTGCATCTGACTTGAACAGAACAGCTTCTGTATCATAAAAGGGACAGACCCGAGCGATCAGGTCTGTCCCAAAGAATAAACAAATGATAAAAACTGTATTCTTTCAGATAGCGCCCCATCGTCATTCGATGACAGTCATAGAGTTCTTAGCTCCATGCCCAAGCTGCAAGCTTCAGGTGCCATCCAGCTTTCGGCGTTTTCCCCTTTTGGCCACCTTCGCCTGTACCTGAATACATCGGATGGCTTACTCTTGAAACACGCAACCTCTATCAAACTTATACATGATATCGGGGTCAACAGATATTTGCCCCCTTTGATACTCAAACCGGTACGCACGTACTTCTCCGTGCAGACACTGATTTGTTTATAATCTTATCATTGTCAAAATATATTGTCAACTGCCGGGTTGACTTTTTTATCTCAGCGTAGAAGATTCCACTACTGTCCGCTACTGTCCGCTTTATATGCTGTGACCATCTCCGTCACTTCGTCTGCATACTGCCAGATTTCTTTCGCCGGATAGATCCCGGTCAGGATCAGACTGGTATATTCTCCCTTTGCCTCAAACAGGGCACGCAGTTCTTCTGCTTCGATCACCCCTGCTTCCACAAGTCCCAGAACTTCATCCAGAATCAGCACATCACACTCTTCCGTGACCAGTACTTTTCTTGCAAAATTGAGTGCATTTTTGAGATTTTTGATCTCTTCTGCTTTTTCGGCATCCGGAAGATCTTCAAATGCCTCTTCTGCCTTCTGAAAACGGAACAGTTTAATCTCCGGCTCCAGACGCTGCACAAAACCAACTGCTTCTGCATTTCTTTCCTTCATGAACTGTATAATGATAACGCTTCTCCCCTGACTTGCTTCCTGTATCCCCTGTCCGATCGCTGCGGTGGTTTTCCCCTTTCCCTCGCCACAGTAAATATGTATAGAACCTTTATCCATTATGCACCTCGTTAAAAATTCAAGAATGTTTCACATATCTTTGAACAGTTATACACTATTTTTTAAAAAAAAGCAAGAATATCAGATCTCTGCTTCTCAGATATACTCTAATTTACTGACGGACACTTCATACGCCACTCTTTTCTGTGCTTCCTCTCCTTCTAATTTTTTCACATATTCACGGCTCTGGATACGTCCCCAGATCTGTACATGGCCACCGACTTCAAATCCCGCTGCAAATCTGGCATTTCTGCCCCAGCAAATGCATGGGATATAGTCCGATTTTCCATACGGCCGGTTCACTGCGATCAGCATATCTGCAATCTCTCTTCCAAGAGGTGTTTTCCGGTAAACCGGTGCTTTGCATATATAGCCATCCAGAAAAATCTGATTTGTCTTTGCTTTATCGGTCTCTTCTTCCACAAAGCTGACTTCTCTTGCAAATACAGAAAGTACCAGACGGTTTCTCTTTTCTTCATGCCGGTTGTATGAACGGAACTGACCGTTGATCTGGACATATTCTCCTCGATAATCTTTGCTTACGTCAATCAGGCGTTCCGATATCATAACCGGAATGCAGTCGGAACAGTCGCTCAGTCTCTTGACCAGTATGTCAGCCATATAAAAACCTTCCCCGAATACTTCGTGACTGAATACAAATGGTGATGCAACCTCTCCTATGATCGTTACCTGATTGTTTTCAATAATCTTATCTGCCATAAATAACAGTTCTCCCTTCCCTATGAAGCTCTTTTTGTATTTTCCGGTGTCTTCATCTGCAACACCGCATAGTTTTATATATTCTGCGGATGGTTTCAATATGTCTGTTTTCCGATTTTTCTTCAAAATTTTTTTAAATCCCTTGTAATCTGGGAAAAATGTGATAAACTCTGTAGTGGTTTAGATGCGAAAAACGAAAAACAACATATACAAAAGGAAGAGTGTATTATTTATGATTAGAGAAGATGTACGCAACATTGCCATTATCGCACACGTTGACCACGGCAAGACTACATTAGTAGATGAGCTGCTCAAGCAGAGCGGTGTGTTCAGAGCAAATCAGGAAGTAGCCGAACGTGTTATGGACAGCAACGATATTGAACGTGAACGCGGTATCACCATTTTATCCAAAAATACCGCCGTATTTTACAAGGACACAAAAATCAATATCATTGATACTCCGGGACATGCAGACTTCGGCGGTGAGGTGGAACGTGTACTGAAAATGGTAAACGGCGTTATCCTCGTGGTAGATGCTTTCGAGGGTGCCATGCCTCAGACAAAATTCGTTCTGCGTAAGGCACTGGATCTGGATCTGCCTGTTATTGTCTGTATCAACAAAATCGACCGTCCGGAAGCAAGACCGGATGAAGTCATCGATGAGATCCTGGAACTTTTTATGGATCTGGACGCTTCCGACGAACAGCTTGACTGCCCGTTTGTTTATGCTTCTGCAAAAGGCGGTTATGCAACTTTAAGTCTGGATGACGAGCCAAAAGACATGGTTCCGCTGTTCGAGACGATCTTAAATTATATTCCTGCTCCGCAGGGTGATGAAACTGCCGGAACTCAGGTTCTAATCAGTACCATCGACTACAATGAATACGTTGGACGTATCGGTGTCGGTAAAGTAGATAACGGAACCATCCGTGTCAACCAGGACTGCGTTCTTGTCAACCATCACGATCCGGACAAACAGAAAAAAGTAAAGATCAGCAAACTGTATGAGTTTGACGGTCTGAATAAAGTAGAAGTAAATGAAGCAACGATCGGCTCCATCGTAGCGATCTCCGGTATCGCTGATCTGCACATCGGTGACACACTCTGCTCGCCGGATCATGTGGAAGCAATTCCGTTCCAGAAGATCTCCGAGCCGACGATTGCCATGCATTTCATCGTAAACGACAGTCCGCTCGCCGGAAGAGACGGTAAATTTATCACTTCCCGCCACCTGCGCGACCGTCTGTTCAAGGAATTGAACACAGACGTCAGCCTGCGTGTCGAGGAAACCGAGACAACCGAATCCTTCAAGGTTTCCGGCCGTGGTGAGCTTCATCTTTCCGTACTGATCGAGAACATGCGTCGTGAAGGTTATGAATTTGCCGTAAGCAAGGCAGAAGTTCTGTATAAAACAGATGAACGTGGCAAGAAATTAGAGCCAATGGAGCTGGTTTATGTGGATGTTCCGGAAGAATTCTCCGGTACCGTTATCCAGAAGCTGTCTCTGAGAAAAGGTGAACTGCAGGGCATGAGCGTTGCCAGCAGCGGTTACACAAGACTGGAGTTCTGTATTCCTTCCCGTGGGCTGATCGGTTACCGTGGCGAATTTATGACCGATACAAAGGGGAATGGTATCATGAATACCATGTTTGACGGTTATGCACCTTATAAAGGAGATATCCAGTACCGCAAGCAGGGTTCTCTGATCGCATTCGAGGATGGCGAGTCCGTAACTTACGGTCTGTTCAGTGCTCAGGAGCGTGGTACCCTGTTCATCGGACCTGGCGAAAAAGTTTACTCCGGTATGGTCATCGGACAGAACGGTAAGGCAGAGGACATCGAGCTGAATGTCTGCAAGAGCAAACATCTGACCAACACCCGTGCTTCCGGATCTGACGATGCTCTGAAACTGACACCGCCTAAGATCTTAAGCCTGGAAGAAGCCCTGGACTTCATCGATACCGATGAACTTCTGGAAGTAACACCGAACCATCTGCGTATCCGTAAGAAAATTCTGGATCCGAAGCTGAGAAAGAGAGCTTCCTTTAAAAAATAAAAAGTTGTGGCGGAGGTTTCAGAATGTGCAAATGAACGCCATAGAAATGATTTTATAAAATATGACGCCATGATGATTCGAAAACAATCTCCTGACACGCTGCGTTTCCTGTTCGGTTC
>ERZ772954.205-NODE-205-length-63757-cov-8.193824_pt1 | contig 63757 bp, 54 predicted proteins | sample MGYA00580684_ERZ772954 | MGnify/ENA primary metagenome ERZ772954 (study PRJEB29015, sample SAMEA2737654) | human gut metagenome | biome: human gut; feature: human-associated habitat; material: faeces | place: China | collected 2012 ...
CGAAAATCAACGCAGCGTTCCTCACCGGGCAGCAGATAGATCGTATCCACGTTCAACAGCTCCTTTTCACTATGTTCGTGTGCAAACCGCACAACACGCAACGTCTGCTATTGTACCATGAACCATCAAATTCTTCTATTGACCCTTACGCCAAAAAGGAACTGGATTTTTCGTAGGATGTGCCGATTGACATCCTCAAAAGCATCCTGCAGGGAGGCGCAGCCTGCATTGAAAATGCAGATCAAAGGGGTTTGGGGTGTTCCCCAACAAGCGTTTTGCAACGCAAAAAGTGTTTTTGTATAGACGAAAACATTGCTTGCTGGGTCACTTTTCGTCCGGGGTGGAGTCCGGGGCGCTGCCGCTGCCGGAGTTCAGGATCGCCACGAACTGCTGCAGCTGCTTGAGGGAGTTGACCCCCAGTTTTTCGTAGATGTTCTTGTTGTGGAAGCGCAGGGTGCTGTCCTTGATGTCCAGCTGCTCCACGATCTCCCGGGAGCGCAGCCCGGCCACATAGCCGTCAAAGATGCGGCGCTCGGTCTTTGTCAGGCTGGGGATGCCCTCCAGAAAGGTCTGGAAGGCATCGGGGACGGATTCGTTGCGGCACACGTCCGCCAGCCGGGAAAGCTCTGTCTGCATCTGCTGGCGCTCCATCTGCAGCTCGTCCATCCGCCGCCGGGACTCCCGCCGGTCCTCCTCAAACTGCCGGAACGCAGGCGAGAGGATGTGCTGGTGGAAGTACATGCAGCAGAACACCACAAAAAAGAGGATGAACAGGCCGATCAGCAGCATTTGCAGATTGCCGGAAAAGATCAGCCTGCGGTAGTCCGTCATGGGGATGCAGACGGCCAGCCGGTAGGACTGGTTCTCGCTCAGGCGGCAAAGCTCCGAGATGCCTGCATAGGCGCTGTCGGAGCCGATCAATTGGGTCAGGCTGCCGCCCATGCTGCGCAGCACCAGCGTGTCCCGGGGGGCATGGAAGTAGCCTCCGGTGGTGCCGCTGCTGAGGGCGGCGCTGGCGTTCAGCCCGCTGTCTGCCGGGGCAAGCAGGCAGATCAGGTGGTCAAAGCCGGTGGGCTGGGCAAAGTTCTGCTTGAAAAAGCTCTGGCTAATCTCAAAGCCGCACAGCCCGTACATGGTGCCGTCGCGGCCCCGCAGGGGCAGCAAAAACAGCTGCACTTCCTCCGAGGTGCCGGGGAGGCTGAACCGCTCCGTCAGCGTATAAGCCTGGTACAGCGGGGTGCTGCTGGGGGTCATCCAGCGTTCGTAGTCCGGGAACTGGTCGGTCTGGAATTCCATGCGCCATTTGCGGTGGGGCATCACGCTGTGGGCCTTGCCCACATCCGCGCTGCCGCGGTAGAGCAGCAGGGGCACGGTGGGGGTGTCGGCACCGCCTTTCTGTACATAGAGCCCGGCGCGGGAGTACCCGGCCCCCTCCATGCGGGTGTTGACGGTGGCATCCAGCAGCACAAAAGCACCGGAGCAGCTGGTCCGGCGCAGGCTGCGGGTGGTGTCCTTTTTGGTGTTGTGCAGGCTGGCAAACAGGAACAGCGCCGCGCCAAAGGTCAGCAAACAAAAGATCCGAACCCTTCTCCTATCGAGAAAAGGTTCGGATTTTCATGGTTTGGTGCGGATAAGAGGACTTGAACCTCCACCGAGTTGCCCCGATTAGAACCTGAATCTAACGCGTCTGCCAATTCCGCCATATCCGCATATTCTGTTTTGTTCGTGAGCCGTTTGGCTCGGAACGTTAGTTATTATACCACAGCCACAAGAAAAGTCAAGCACTATTTTCAAAATTGTTCGACAAAAAAATGTTCTAAATTTCGGGCACTCCGTACAGGGGCATTTGGGCCGGAATATGGTACAATAAAAGCTGACCGTCCGGCCTGTATGCCGCCGGGCGAGTAATGACGGAATGAGGGAAACTGAATGTTCAATGTTCTGATCTTTATCATCGGCGCGGGCATCATGTTCTACATGGGCCTGCGCAGTGTGCTGCAGCGCCGCCGCTTACAGCAGAAGGGCCAGCGTGTGGAGGCCCGGGTGGCAGGCACCGTTCAGAGCCGTGACGGCACGGCTTATCTGCTTGAGTTCGAGACCGAGGGCGGCAGCCACCGCCTGCACTACCCCAAAGCCGCCAAGAGCAAGGGCTTTGCCAGCGGGGAAACGGTCACGCTGTACTACGACCCCGAAGATCCCGAAAAGATGTATGTGGAGGGCGACCGCTCCGTTCTGGGGGCCGAGATCCTCTATTTCTGTCTGGCCGTTGTGCTGCTGGCACTGATGGTCAGCTTTAGCCGCTGAGAGGAGGTCACCGCAATGGTATTGGAACATGTAGGAATGCCCCAGCCCGGGGACTGCCGGGTGGTATTTTCCGCCAGCGCCGAGGAGCTGGAAGCGGCCATTCAGGCCGAGCAGGCCGCAGAGAACCCGCCGCAGGCGGAAGAGGACCTGCTGACCGCCGCCGTGAACCGGGCTATCCTGACCGGTTTTTCCACATTATATCAGGAGCTTGTGGAAAAAGAGCATCTGGTTCCCGTGACCGATCCGGATTTTGAGCTGCTGGCCGTCAACCGGGCCGAGGGCTTCCGGGCGGGGGCAGAGTTCTACTGCCTGCCGCCGCTGGAGCTGGAACGTTACACCGGCTTCACCCAGCCCATCCAGCCCCGGCCCATCCGTCAGGTGAGCATTGAACTGGAAGTGAACACCCGGCACGGCGATGAAGACCGCGCCGCCGATGCCGCAGGCAAAGCGGCCCTGCGCCAGCAGGTGGCACGGGAGCTCTATTCCCAGCGCTGTGCGCAGGCCAGAACACTGGCCCGCCGGGAGCTTATCTTCCAGCTGGGCGGCTGTGTCAAGGGCCCCCTGCCCAAGGACCTGGTCTCCGGCAACTATTTTGCCGAGCAGCGGAACTTCAACCTGCGGCTGCAGGCCAACAACGTCAACTTTGACCAGTACCTCAAGGTGCGGGGCCAGACCGTGGAGCAGTTCCGCACTGAGCTCCACGCACAGGCAGAGCAGAAGCTGCGGGGCAATCTGGGCCTTCTGATGGTGGCCGAGCAGGAACACCTCTGGCCCACCGATGCCGAGGTGGAGGCCGCACTGGCACACTGGAAGGGTGAGCGCACCTTCCCTGCCAACGATTTCCGCAAGGTACGGCAGGGCATTGCCAGCCAGCGGGCGGCAGAGTTCGTGGAAGCCCACTCCACCCTGCTTCCCCCGCCGGAGGAACCGGTGCTGGAAACCATCGCATAAAAAATGGGAGATGCCGCTGTTGGCATCTCCCATTTTTGTTTTTTCAGGTCTCCACGCCCTCGAACTGGCTGTTATAGAGCTTGGCATAGAAGCCGCCCTGCGCCAGCAGGGTGTCGTGGTCGCCCTGCTCCACGATATGGCCATCCCTCATCACCAGGATGACATCGGCCTCACGGATGGTGGACAGGCGGTGGGCCACGATAAAGCTGGTGCGGCCCTGCATCATCCGGGCAAAGGCAGCCTGGATGCGCACCTCGGTGCGGGTGTCGATGGAGGAGGTCGCCTCGTCCAGGATCAGCATGGGGGGCAGGCAGAGCATCACGCGGGCGATGCAGAGCAGCTGCTTCTGGCCCTGACTGATGTTGCCGCCGTCCTCAGCAATGACGGTATCGTAACCCTTGGGCAGGCGGCGGATGAAGCTATCGGCGTGGGCCGCTTTGGCGGCGGCAACGATCTCCTCCTCCGTGGCATCGGGCTTGCCGTAGGCAATGTTCTCCCGCACGGTACCGGCACGCAGCCAGGTCTCCTGCAGCACCATGCCGTAGCTGCCGCGCAGGGAGGCGCGAGTCAGGCTGCGGATATCGTTTCCGGCCACCTCAATGGAGCCGCCGTTGACATCGTAGAACCGCATGAGCAGGTTGATGAGGGTGGTCTTGCCGCAGCCGGTGGGGCCGACGATGGCGATGCGCTGGCCGGGCTTCACATCCAGATCCAGGCCCTCGATGAGGGGGCGGTCCGGCAGGTAGCGGAAGGAAACGTCCTTCAGCTCCACATGGCCATCGGTCTCCAGCACCTTGGCGTTCTCCGCCTCGGGCACCTGATCCTCGGCATCCAGCAGCTCGAACACACGGGCCGCGCAGGCCAGTGCGTTCTGCAGCTCTGTGACCACACCGGAGATCTCGTTGAAGGGCTTGGTGTACTGGTTGGCATAGTTCAGGAAGATGCTCAGCTGGCCGATGGTGATGCCGCCCGCCACAGCGTAAACGGCACCCACCAGACCGACACCTGCATAAACGATGTTGTTCACAAAGCGGGTGGCGGGGTTGGTCATGCTGGAGAAGAAAATGGCCTTCAGGCTCACGCTCTGCAGGCGGCCATTCACCTCGTCAAAGGCGGCAAGGCTCTCGGCCTCATGGCCAAAGGCCTGCACGACTTTCTGGCCCTCGATCATCTCGTTGACCAGGGCAGTCTGCTCACCGCGCACGGTGCTCTGGCCCTGGAAATACTTGTAGCTGCGCTTGGCAAGGAAGCTTGCCACCACCAGGCTCAGCGGGGTGATGCAGACCACCACCAGCGTGATGGGCACATTTTCACCGAGCATGAACAGCAGGGTGCCAAGGATGGTCAGCACGCCGCTGAACAGCTGGGTAAAGCCCATGAGCAGGCCGTCCGCAAAGGTGTCCACATCGGCGACCATGCGGCTGACGATATCGCCGGAGGGATGACTGTCCAGATAAGAGAGCGGCAGGGTCTGGATCTTACGGAGCGCGGCGTTGCGCAGATCCCGGCTGACCGAGAAGGTGATGCGGTTGTTGCAGACACTCAGCAGCCACTGGGCAAATGCAGCCACCACGGCCACGATCACGATCTCCACCACGATGCGCAGAACACCGTTGAAGTCCACATTCCCCTTGCCCAGCATCATATCAATGGCGCTGCCGCAGAGGATGGGGATATACAGCTGGGCAGCCACGCTCACAGCGGCCACGATCAGACTGCACACCACAAAAAAGCCGTAAGGGCGGATCTTTTCCAGCACCCGCCGAAGCGTTGCGTTGCGCTGTTCCGGGGTCAGCTTACTCTTTGCTTTTGCACTCATTTCTGCGCATCCCCTTTCTTGAACTGGCTGGCGTAGATCTCCTCGTAAACGGGGCAGGTCTTCAGCAGATCGGCGTGCCTGCCCAGACCCACCATCCTGCCGTCATCCAGCACGATGATCTGGTCGGCGTGCTGCAGGCTGGCGGCACGCTGGCTCACGATGAACACGGTCAGGTCACCGGGCAGAGCGGCCAGCGCCTTGCGCAGGGCCGCATCGGTGGCGTAGTCCAGTGCGCTGGCGCTGTCGTCCAGGATCAGGATCTCCGGCTTGCCCACCAGCGCACGGGCAATGGTCAGGCGCTGCTTCTGGCCGCCGGACAGGTTCCGGCCGCCCTGCTCCACAGGCTCGTCCAGCCCAAGGGGCTTTGCCCTGACAAAATCCGCAGCCTGCGCAGTCTCCAGTGCGGCCCACAGGTCAGCGTCCGCCGCGTTTTTGTTGCCCCACAGCAAGTTGGAGCGGATGGTGCCGCCAAACAGCTGGGCTTTCTGCATTACGACCGCCACACTGCCGCGCAGAGCCGCGCGGGGGTACTCCTGCGCCGGACGGCCCAGGATCTCCACGGTGCCCTCCGTGGCATCATAGAAGCGGGGGATCAGGTTGATGAGGCTGGATTTGCCGCTGCCCGTGCCGCCGATGACACCAATGGTCTGGCCGCGCTTTGCGGTAAAACTGATATCGGTCAGGCTGGGGGCACCGGCACCGGCGTAGGTCAGGCTGACATGGTCGAACCGCACAGCGTCCCCGGCCTTGTCTGCAGGTGCCTCGCCCTTGAGGGCCGCGGGGAACTCCATGCCGGGCTCGGTGTCCAGCACAGCCTGCACACGGCCGGCACAGGCCAGCGCCTTGCTCACCTGCACGATGAGGTTTGCCAGTTTGACCAGCTCCACCAGGATCTGGTTCATGTAGTTCACCAGCGCGATCACATCGCCGGAGGCCATGCCGCCCACATTGATCTCGATGCTGCCCACATAGAGCAGAGCCACGATGGCCAGATTGATGATGACGTAGGTCAGCGGGCTCATCAGGGAGGAGATGTGGCCCACATGGAGCTGCATCCGGGTCAGCAGGTCGTTGGCCGACTCAAAGCGGTCGATCTCGCTCTGCTCCTTATCAAAGGCGCGGACCACGCGCACACCGGTCAGGTTCTCGCGGGTCAGGCCCAGCACACGGTCCAGCCGGGCCTGGGCCGTTTTGTACAGCGGGTTGGTGATGACCATGACCCCGAACACCACCACGCTCAGCAGCGGGATGGCGACCACAAAGATCCAGGCGGCCCGCACATTCACGGTGAACGCCATGACCATGGCACCAACCACCACGAACGGGCTGCGCAGGAACAGACGCAGGAAGAGGTTCAGACCGCTCTGCACCTGATTGATGTCACTGGTCATGCGGGTGATGAGGGTGCTGGTGCCCATGGTGTCCATCTCGGTAAAGCCAAGCCTCTGGATGTGCTCAAACAGGGCATGGCGCAGGGAGGTGGAGTAGCCCACCGCCGCCTTGGCCGAGAAATACTGAGCCGTCAGGCTGCAGGCAAGGCCCACAACGGCCAGCAGCAGCAGGATGCCGCACCGCACAAGGATATAGTGGAAATCATGTGCTGTAATGCCCACGTTGACGATGTCTGCCATGACCAGCGGCACAAACAGGTCGAACGTGGCTTCCAGCATCTTGAACAGCGGTGCAAGCACAGCCTCGCGCTTGTAGCCGTTCAGGTGGGTAAGCATTTTATTCAAGGGGTGATTCTCCTTTCCCAGTGATAGCAGGTGTAAACTTCACAGCTCTTTATTATAGTACAGGAAATGCAAAAAAGCCAGTACAAATCACGCCATTGCGCACCGTGCCCTGCCAGAACAAGGAAAGGGACTGCCGCACAGGGGGAGATCCCAGTGCAGCAGTCCCTTTTCATAGGAGGTAATGATGTTGAAGTGGGAGCAGACGGTGGAGCCGATCAATGTCCTCCGGGGTGGCGTTCTGGTCAGCCCCTTTCGCCTTCGGTTATTTCGCCTGCGGCATCGGGCTTCCGGGCCTTTTTGTGGCGGTACATTTCCTGATCGGCCCGGTTCTTCACAGCCAGCACATCCTCCCCCAAAAAGGGAGCCGAACCAAAGGACACCATGGGCAGAAAGTCCACGGCTTTTCGCCGCTGTTCCAGCTGGCGCACAAACTCCTGTGCGCACTGGGCCTCCCGGTCTGCGTTTTCCATCAGCACACAGAACTCGTCACCGCCGGTGCGGTAGCAGTAGCCGCTGCGGGCATAGGCTTTTTTGATGCAGCGGCCGATCTCGGCCAGACAGAGATCTCCCTGCAGGTGGCCGTAGCGGTCGTTGATCTGCTTGAAATCGTCCACATCGAACACCACCAGCACCCCGCCGTGGCGGCGCATCTCAGCAGTGCGGTTCAGATAGCTGTTCTGATTCAACAGCCCGGTAAGGGCATCCAATTGGTTCCACATCTCGCTGCAGTAGATAAAGTACAGCACCGACAACAGCGTAACGCACAGCCATGTAACGTGGAGGTCCGGCAGTGTCACCTGAATGATGGTCTCAATGAGCAGAAAGATCATCAGGGGGTAGATCAGCGCCCGGCTGCGATTCTGAAATTCCCGCGCCGTGACAATGGTGGACACCGAGAGATACACGATGGCCGCAAAATACAGGATGATATAAATATAGAAGTATTGCCCGCGGGAATAAACGTTGTCGGCGCTGACGGAGAACACCAGCCCGGCGGGGATGGACAGAGCAAGGAACAGCAGGTAGCACGCCTCGCAGCACACCGCCGCCCTGAACCAGCGGTTCATCCTCTTTTTCCGGTCCATGACATACACAAGGCAGAGACACACTCCCGGGGACAGGCCGAACCCCAGATAGTTGGACAGGATGTTCAGCCAGCGGTAGCCCGCCGGGGTGCCATCCACCGCCAGTGTCACCACCTCCAGCACCGAGATCGCCGCGATCAGCGCAAAAGCAAGGAAAAATCCCTGCTTCTGCTTTTTGTTCAGAGATTCGCTGAGCTTTGTGAGGATGCACATGAAGCTCAGCACAAAAAGGTCAATGGCCGTTAATACATAAAAATATCCGTTCATCGTGGCTTGTTTCACCCTTTGGACTTCTGTGATCTGGTCAGCGCGCCGACCACCTCACAATGAGCGGTCTGGGGGAAGAGATCAACAGGGGTAAAGCCCTCGGCGCGGTAACCTTTGGCGGTCAGGAGGGCAAGATCGCGGGCCATGGTCTCGGGGTTGCAGCTGACATAGACCACCCGTTTGGGGGCCATGCGGGCCACACTCTCGATGAACTGGGGGGTGGAGCCTTCGCGGGGCGGGTCCATGAAAATGACATCTGCTCTCTGCCCGGCGGCCGCTGCTTCTGTGATCCACTGGGTGGCATCGGCGGCAAAGAAGCGGGCGTTTTTCACGTTGTTGTGTTTTGCGTTGCCGATGGCATCCCGGACAGCGTCCCGGTTCAGCTCCACGCCCACCACCTGCTTTGCCCTGCCGCTGGCGGTCAGGCCGATGGTGCCAATGCCGCAGTAGGCATCCAGCACCACTTCTTTGCCGGTCAGGCGGGCGGCTTCCACAGCCAGACCATACAGCACCTCGGTCTGGTCATGGTTGATCTGGTAGAAACTCCGGGGGCTCAGGGCATAGGTCTTGCCGCAGAGGGTATCCAGAATGAAGCCCTTGCCGTAGAGCGTCTTTTCCTCTTCGCCCAGCACCACGCTGGTGCGGCGGGGGGTGTAGTTCTGCACCACGGTGGTCACGGGGACATGGCGCTTTTCGGCTTCGGCCAGCAGGGCGCGGACAAAGTTTTTTGCCCCGGGCAGAACCGGCTGGGCTGTCACCAATACCACCATCACCTGCCCGGACACCACACCGCGCCGCAGCAGGCAGTGGCGGAGCAGGCCGGTGCCCTTGTCCTCATTGTAAGGCTGGTAGCGGCAGGCGCTGGCCGCCGCCCGCACCGCCTGCATCACGGTGTCCAGCACTTCGTCCTGCAGCAGGCAGCTTTCCACGGGCAGCACTTTATGCGTGCCTGCCGCATAGATGCCGGACACCAGTTTCCCGCCGGGGCCCGCTGCAAAGGTAGAGATCACCTTATTGCGGTAATGGCAGGGGTTTTCCGCGCCCCGGATGGGAGCCACCGGGCCGTATTTTCCCACCAGCTTACGGACAGCGGCCTCTTTTTGTTTCAGCTGCTCGGCATAATCCAGCCCCAGCATCGGACAGCCGCCGCATTTTTTTGCTTTCAATCTGCACTCCATCGTATATCCTTCCGCCACTTGACAAAACAAAAAAAAATCACTATACTACAAATAGAAAAGGCACTGCGACAAGCGGTTAGCCCTGAAGGGTTTTAGCTATCTATTTGCATAGAAAACCGTCACCGGCCAGGGTGGCGGTTTTCGCTTTTCACCTTGATGGTAAATACCAGTCCAAAAATATGGAACGTCAAAGTAATCGGCATTGCTCTCACCTCCTTCCGGAAGTGTGGGCTCCCCGCCTGCCGTTATGTGCAGTACCTTTTCGCATTTGATTTTAACACATCTTTCGACCGAATGCAACGAAAAAGCTCCCGTAATGGGAGCTTTTTCGTTTTCCGTCACCCATAGGGATCGTACAGGTCGTATTCTTCTGCCTCCTGATGCTGCTCCTCCAGCACCCGGATGGCCTGTTCCAGCTGGCTTTGAGAAGCGCCGCTCTCGCTGGCAAGGGCGCGGACCGCTTCGGGCAGGCTGCCGCCGAACAGGGTGTCCATCCGCTGGCGCATGGCCGCAACGCAATAGGCCCGGCGGGTGACCGTGGGCAGATAGGTGTTCTGGCTCCCCGCCTTGCCGCCCTTGACCCAGCCCTTTTCCTCCAGACGGTACAAAAAGTTGAGCACCGTGGCCGGAGCCCAGCCGGTGGCGGTCAGCTTTTCGCTGATATCCCGCCGGGTGGCCGGGGCGGGGCAGTCCCAGAGCGCCAGCAGCACCTGCTCCTCGGCGGCAGAGAGCGGTTTCAGTCTGTCTGAAAGTCCGTACACCGGTTTCACCTCCGATTTTTTGCTTTTACATTTGTCTCATTTTAACATGATTATACCATACCCGGCACAAACAGGCAAGCAGTAAAAGTGAGGAGCCATGCGGTAAAACCAGCATATTTTTACACTTGTCTTAAAAAGTGTTCTTTCTTCATGGACAGTTGTGTGTTTTGTGCGTTCAAGGCAGGCAGAGCAGTCCCATCTTTGTGCAAAGATGCTCTTGTTTTTGCACCCCCGGAACCGGTATACTACGGACAAATCAAGCACACACCTGCCGCAGATGAGAGCGGCGGTATGGATAGGAAAGGGAGAGTTCCATATGGCACGAGTATATAACTTCAGCGCAGGCCCCAGCATGTTACCGGAAAAGGTGCTCCGTCAGGCACAGGCAGAGCTGCTGGAATACGGCGATTCCGGCCAGAGCGTGATGGAGATGAGCCACCGCAGCAAGTGGTTCGATGCCATCATCACTGAAACCGAAGCCACCCTGCGCCGGGTAATGAACATCCCTGACAACTACAAGGTCGGTTTCTTCCAGGGCGGTGCCACCCAGCAGTTTGCCATGGTACCCCTGAACTTTATGACCACAGGCAAGGCCGATTATCTGGTCACCGGCAATTTCTCGAACCTGGCCGCCAAGGAGGCCGCCAAGTTCGGCGAGGTGAAGATCGTTGCTTCCAGCAAGGACAAGAACTTCACCTACATCCCCGATGTCAACGCCATCGACTACGACAAGGACGCAAGCTACATCCACATCTGCCAGAACAACACCATCTTCGGCACCCAGTACGTTGAGGTACCTCAGGTGGAGGGTGTGCCGCTGGTGGCGGACATGAGCTCGATGATCCTCTCCAAACCTGTGGACGTAAACAAGTACGGCTGCATCTACTTTGGCGTGCAGAAGAACGTAGCCCCCGCCGGCATGGCCATTGCCATTGTCCGGGACGACCTGCTGGGCCACGCCGCCGACACCGTGCCCACCATGATGAACTACACCACCCTGCTGGCCAAGGACAGCATGTACAACACGCCCCCCTGCTGGTGCATCTACATGACCGGTCTGGTGCTCAAGTATCTGGAAAACGACATCGGCGGCCTGGAGAATATGCAGAAGATCAACGAAGCCAAGGCCAAGATCCTGTACGATTATCTGGACGGTCAGGAGTTCTTCCACAACCCTGTGGAGCACCGCTACCGCAGCACGATGAATGTCACCTTTACCAGCCCTGACCCCGACATGGACAAGAAGTTCTGCTCCGAAGCCGCCGAAGCCGGTTTTGTCAACCTGAAGGGCCACCGTCTGGTGGGCGGTATGCGCGCTTCCATTTATAATGCAATGCCCACCGAAGGCGTAGAGAAGCTGGTGGACTTCATGGAGAAATTCCGCAAGGCAAATGCCTGATTTGTGTATAGGAGATAGGAAAGTATGTTTACGATCAAGACCCTGAACGCCATCAGCCCGGTGGGCCTGGCAAAGCTGAACAAGAATCTGTTCGATGTATCGGTGGACACCGATGCCCCCGATGGCATTCTGGTGCGCAGCGCCGACCTGCTGAACACCACCTTCAACGACAACCTGCTGGCCATTGCCCGTGCCGGTGCCGGTGTGAACAACATCCCGCTGGATCGCTGCTCGGAGCAGGGCATCGTGGTGTTCAACACCCCCGGTGCCAACGCCAACGCCGTGGCTGAGCTGGTCATTGGGATGCTGATCGCAGGCAGCCGCAATGTGGCCGCCGCTGCCCAGTGGTGCCAGGGCCTGACCGGCGACCCCGCCATGGCCAAGACCGTGGAAAAGGGCAAGAAAAAGTTTGTGGGCAACGAGATCAAGGGCAAGACGCTGGGTGTCATCGGTCTGGGTGCCATCGGCTCCCGGGTGGCCAACTGCGCCATTGAGCTGGGCATGGAGGTCTACGGCTACGACCCCTACATCTCCATTGATGCCGCCTGGAACCTTTCCAGCCAGGTACACCACTGCGTGAACCTGAACGACATGCTCCCCCTGTGCGACTACATCACCATCCATGTTCCCTACCTGCCCACCACCAAGGATACCATCAACGCCCAGACCCTTGCCCTGTGCAAGGACGGCGTGAAGATCCTGAACTATGCCCGCGGTGAGCTGGTGAACACCGCAGCCCTGCTGGAGGCCATGGAGACGGGCAAGGTCTCCGGCTACATGACCGACTTCCCCACTGAGGCCATTCTGGGCAAGCCCGGCATCGTCTGCACCCCGCATCTGGGTGCTTCCACGCCGGAAGCCGAGGACAACTGTGCCGCAATGGCCGCACAGGAGATCAGCGATTATCTCAAGAACGGCAACATCATCCACTCGGTGAACATGCCCGAGGTGCACCAGCCCCGTGCAGGCGGCAAGCGCATCTGCATCATCCACAAGAACGAGCCCGGCATGATCAGCCAGATCACCGCCCTGACCACCGAAGCGGGCCTGAACATTGAAAACATGGTGAACAAGAGCAAGAAGAACATGGCTTACACCATGCTGGACGCGACCGGTGCCGTGGACGGCAGGCTGGCTGAGAAGCTGGCCGCCATCCCTGCTGTCATCCGGGTGCGCATCCTGTAACACTGCCAACCCTTAGCTTTCCCCTCGCCCCATCTGTTCATGGGCGGGGGGATTTTTTGGTACAGCGTACTGTCGGGCCAGCGGGGTATTCCCCCGCAAGTGATACGGGGCATTCCATCCCCCGCCCAACTGCCTACGGCAGTCGGGTCCCACCCTCCGGACACTTGCTTGGGGAACACCCCGCCGTCCCTCCAGGCAGGTCTTCTGATATAAAAATCCCCCTGCCGTTATACAGCAGAGGGGAGAAAGAAGATCAGAGTGTTTACAGCTTCTTGCCGGTCAGGAGCTCATAAGCTTCCTCGTACTTGGCAATGGTCTTGTCGATGACATCCTGAGGCAGATCGTAGTTGCTGTCGGGATTGGCCTTGAGCCAGTTGCGGACGAACTGCTTATCGAAAGAGGGCTGACCGTGGCCGGCCTCATAGCCCTCCAGCGGCCAGAAGCGGCTGGAATCGGGGGTGAGCATCTCATCGCCCAGCACCACGTTGCCGTTCTCATCCAGACCAAACTCGAACTTGGTATCGGCAATGATGATGCCGCGGCTCAGGGCATACGCGGCGCACTTCTTGTACAGGGCAATGGTGTAGTCCCGCAGCTTGGTGGCGTAGTCCTTGCCGTGGCCGGGGAACTGCTTTTCCAGCACCTCAATGCTCTTTTCGTAGCTGATGTTCTCATCGTGGTCGCCGATCTCAGCCTTGGTGGAAGGAGTGTAGATGGGCTCGGGCAGCTGCTGGGATTCCTGCAGGCCCTCGGGCAGGCGGATGCCGCAGACGGTGCCGTTCTGCTGGTAGCTGGCCCAGCCGCTGCCGGTGATGTAGCCGCGCACGATGCACTCGATGGGCAGCATGGTCAGCTTGCGGCACTTCATGCTCCGGCCCTCAAAGGCAGGCGTGCGGAAGAACTCGGGCATATCGGCGGTATCCACGCTCAGCATGTGGTTGGGCAGAACATCCTTGGTGTAGTCGAACCAGAATCTGCTCATCTGGGTCAGCACCTTGCCCTTGTTGGTCACTTTATTTTTCAGGATCACATCAAATGCAGAGATACGATCGGTGGCAACCATAATGAGGCTGTCGCCATTGTCATAGATCTCGCGGACTTTGCCTTCCTTGATGGGCTTGAATTCAGTCATAGCAAACACTCCATTTTTCCTGATAGCTCTTTCATCAACGTCCTCGCCCGCTCCGGCATTGCAAAGCAATGAAGGGCAGGGTGAGCCGTTTTCCGTTTACCTATTCAGTCTATCACACTTACTGTCCGTTTGGAAGAAACAGATTCCAAGGAAAATTGCCCGCAATTTTCGATTTCTTCGTGAAAAGTGTCAAAAATCAGCAACATTTTTCGTCGAATTGACGGCTAAAGTCGTACTTTCCCGGTTGACAGCGACTCAGAACATGGTATCATTGAATCATCAGAATTCAACTGCATCAGGAGGTAAGACCTATGGGCAAATTCCCGAAAGACTTTTTGTGGGGCGGTGCCACTGCCGCCAACCAGTGCGAGGGCGCTTACAACGAGGGCGGGCGCGGCCTGTCCAGTGTGGACGTGGTGCCCTTTGGCCCCGACCGCTTCCCCGTGGCGCTGGGCCAGCTGAAGATGCTGGACTGCGATGCCGAGCACTTTTACCCCTCCCACGAAGCCATTGACATGTACCACCACTTCAAGGAGGACATCAAGCTCTTTGCCGAGATGGGCTTCCGCTGCTACCGCCTGTCCATTGCCTGGACCCGCATCCTGCCCAACGGCGATGACGCGCAGCCCAACGAAGAGGGCCTGCGCTTCTATGAGGAACTCTTTGATGAGTGCCACAAGTACGGCATTGAGCCGCTGGTGACCCTGTGCCACTTTGATACCCCCATTGCCCTGATCAAAAAGTACGGCGGCTGGAAAGACCGCCGGATGGTGGATGCCTACGCTCACTACTGTGAGGTGCTGTTCCAGCGCTTCCGGGGCAAGGTCAAGTACTGGCTGACCTTCAACGAGATCAACATGCTGCTCCACATGCCCTTTATGGGAGCCGGTCTGCTCTTTGCGCCCGGCGAGAATGTGCAGCAGGTCAAATATCAGGCCGCTCACCACGAGCTGGTGGCCAGCGCAAAGGCCGTCAAGCTGGCCCATGCCATCATGCCCGATGCCATGGTGGGCTGTATGCTGGCCGCCGGTCAGTTCTACCCCCGCACCTGCGCCCCTGCCGATGTGCAGGCTGCTGCCGAGGCTGACCGCGACAACTACTTCTTCATTGATGTCCAGTCCCGCGGCGAATACCCTGTCTGGGCCAAAAAGCGGATGGAGCGTGCAGGCATCGCCCTGCAGATGGAGCCGGGCGACGAGCAGCTGCTGAAAGAGGGCACTGTGGACTTCATCTCCTTCAGCTACTATTCCAGCCGCTGCACCACTGTGGACCCCGAACTGATGAACAAGGCCAGCGGCAATGCCATCATGGATGCCGTCAAGAACCCCTACCTCAAGGCCAGCGATTGGGGCTGGGCCATCGACCCGGTGGGCCTGCGCATCACCATGAACAGCCTGTATGACCGCTACCAGAAACCGCTCTTCATCGTGGAGAATGGTCTGGGTGCGGTGGACAAGGTGGAAGCAGATGGTTCCATCCACGACACCTACCGCATCGACTACCTGCGGGCCCACATCGAGCAGATGGAAAAGGCCATCAACGAGGACGGCCTGCCCCTGCTGGGCTACACCACCTGGGGCCCCATCGACCTGGTCAGTGCTTCCACCGGCGAGATGAAGAAGCGGTACGGCTTCATCTATGTGGACAAGGACAACGAAGGCAAGGGCACGCTGGCCCGCAGCCGGAAGGACAGCTTCTACTGGTATAAAAAGGTCATCGCCTCCGACGGCGAAGATCTGGCCTGAGCCAACTGTGAGGAAAGGAATCATAGCACAAGATGACGACACCCCAAATCATTGCGCACCGCGGTGCATCCTATCTGGCCCCTGAGAACACGCTGATCGCCTTCCGCAAGGCGATGGAGATCGGCGCGGACGGCGTGGAAATGGATGTACAGAAGACCTACGACAACGAGCTGGTCATCCACCACGACTATATGGTGGACATGCACACCGACATCTCCGGCCAGATCTACGACCTGACCATGGGCGAGCTGAAGACCCTGGATTTTGGCAGCTGGAAAGATGCCATCTACGCCAACGAGAGGATCGCCACGCTGCAGGAAGCGCTGGAGCTCTGCGCCGACATGGAGGGCACGCAGGTGCAGCTGGAACTGAAAAGCCCACTGCAGGACGACCCCGACTTTGTGCCCCGGGTGCTGGATGCGGTCCGCGCCGCCGGGCTCACCGATCGGCTCACCCTCATCTCCTTCCACCACTCCCAGCTGCGGCAGGCAAAGCAGCTGATGCCCGAGCTGAAGGTAGGCGCGCTGACCTACGGCGCTTTCCTCAGCATGGTGCTGCCCCCGCCGGTGATATGGAAGGATCTGGGCCTTGTGAACAGCATGGATGAGCCCTTCAGCGAGGAAAACTGCATCGACCTGCGGAACAATCTCATCTACCGCACTGTGGCCGACAAGGTGGATATGCTCCGCGCCAACTTCCCCGGCGAGACCGTGGAGCAGGTCATCGGTCATCTGGAGGAGCAGGCAGATGTGGCCGCCTATATCAAAACGCTGGATTTTCCTGTGGACATCGTCAGCTGCGAGTACCACACCGCCTACTCCAACCCCGATCTCGTGAACCAGCTCCACGCTATGGGCATCCAGGCCGCGTTCTGGACCGTGGACACCCAGGACGCTGTCCGTTCCCTGCTGCCCCTTGGCCCTGACTGCATTGTCACCAACCGGCCTGACCGCGTGCGGGAATGGGTGAATGCGGAAATGAGGAAATAAAAAGATCACAAAACGTCCCCGTGCAGGATATCAAAACTGCACGGGGACGTTTTCTATGTCAGCACTGCATTATCTGATGTCTGGCATCGTTATGACGGCGCTCTCCTTGCGAGCACGCTCTGCGCAGAAGACCCCCAGATGTCCATTGATCGAGTCTTTGATCGTCGTGCAGGAGATGGAAGGCTCCTCACCCTGAAGCACATGAACAAAGTCCTCCACCAGCCGCAGGTCGCCGCCGCCATGAGAGCCTGTCATGCCGCTCTTATCTCCACCGATCTTCAGGTCTACCACTTCCTCGTTCCAGCCCTTCTCGCTGGCGGTATCTATGGTGCGCACAGTGAAAACCGAATCGTCAAACACACCCTTGATCTCACCCTTCGTACCAATGATATGGATATTGCGCTCCGGCTTCGCTGTGCCGCCGATCATGTTCAGGGTAGCAGTTGCGCCATCCGCAAAATTCATCAGCACCGATTGATGATCCACCACCGTATGTTCACAATCCCACACACAGCGTCCATGGATATTGTCTGTCATCAGCGACTTGCGCTTGTCCTCCAGCGTCGGATTCTCAATATTCTCCAGGCAGTCCCATACATAGAACGCCCACCGATCCGGGTGATCCAGATAATGCTTTTTGGCAGAGTACAGACAAGTCTCCTCGCACTGGCAATCCACCAGGCAGCGCTTGCCTGCCCCTGCGGGCTTCTTGGCAGGATCAAACTGGAAGTCACTTCCAAAGCTAGCGATCTGTTTGGGCGAAACGCCGCTCTTCAGCCACATAATGAGATCCATGTCATGGCAGCACTTTGCCAGCAGCATCGGAGCCCCGCATTTTTCCTCGTTGCCCCATTTGCCGCGCACAAAGGAGACGGCCAGATGATGGTAGCTGACATGTTCTGTGGCCTGAATATTGATAATGTCACCGATCTCCCCGCTCAGCAGTCTCTGCTTGATTGCGACATAGAAGGGCGCATACCGCAGAACGTGGCAGATCATCACCTTCCGCCCGGTCTCTTTTACAACCTTATATAAATAGTTTACTTCCTCCTCGCTGATCGCGAAGGGTTTTTCCAGCAGCATATCATATCCTGCGCGCAGAAGCGGAACCGCAGTGGGCACATGCTGGCGGTCCATGGTTCCATTGATCACCGCATCTGCCAGCTTAGGCCTTTCTGCCAGCTCCTCAGCGTTCCTGAAGCACATTTCCTCCCCGAAGCCATGCATCTCCGCAACCTTTTTCCGCCGGATCGGATCCGGATCTGCTACGCCCACGATCTTCAGCTCGTCCGGGTGTTCCAGCGCATACAGGCTGTACAGGATCGCCCGGTGGCCCGCGCCCACGATGATGGCTGTGATCTGCTTACTCATAGTTTCTCTCTTCCTTTCTTTTGAATGGATCTCCGATTCCAATTTTGTTTCCAGCATATCTTTTTGTGCGGAAATCGTCAAGGTGAAGGAGCATGACATTTCATCCCGCACCATGACAAAAGGAAGAAAAAACGCATCTTTGTGGATATTGTGCAACAATCACGCTCAAAAATGAGAAAATCTTTTGTGCGTTTTGTATCAAAAAATGTTGCAATTCCAAAAAGAACATGATATGCTTCTGAGTAAGGAAAAACCACTGGGCGGCAGCGTACGAGCTGAACGGAGGTTATGGAAGCACGGGGATCTTCCCCGTCCCATTCCATAAATCAAGGAGGAAAAGATCTTATGAAAGAAAGAAAAATCAGCAGACGCGCCGTATGCAGCGCTATGGTCGCTTCTCTGGCATTGGGTGTTCTGGAGGGCTGTGGCAGCTCTTCCTCTACTACTTCTTCTGCTGCCGGTTCCGGAGCAGCTGCTTCCAACGAGCGCATCACCGTGCGCATCCTGAAATCCAAGGCCGCAAACGAGGTTGCTGCCGAGCAGATGGATGTCTGGAAGGTCCTGGGCGAAAAATTCAATATGGATTTTGAATTTGATAATCCCCCGCAGGACAACTACAACGAGCGCCTGAACCTTGTGATGATGGATGCTCAGCTGCCGGATATCATTATGGATATGCCCACCACCGAGGTGCTGAAATACGGCGAGTCCGGCGTGATCCTGTCCCTGAACGATTACATCGAGAACAACATGCCCAACCTGAAGAAGGAGATCGACAAGCGGGACGGTGTCGAAAAAGCACTGACTTACAGCGACGGCAATATTTATTATATGCCCATGCTGGATGAGAAGGTCTCCGGCAATATGCCCTACATCGTCCGCACCGACTGGCTGGAAAAGCTGGGCATTGAGAGCCCCGTGACCCTGGAGGACTGGGAGAACTACTGGCATCTGGTCAAGACCACCGACCTGAACGGCAACGGCACCAACGATGAGATCCCCTTCAGCTCCTACGATATGACCGGCCTGCGGAACTTCTGCACCGCCTTCGGCTGCCTGGATGACTTCTACACCGACCCGGACGATGGCGGCAAGGTCCACTACGGCCCCATCGACCCCAAGTATAAAAAGGCCGTGACCTGGATGCATGACATGTATGAGAAGGGCTATATTGATCCCGAGATCATCACCATGGACTACGCTTCCTTCGTGCCGAAGCTGGCCCAGAACGCGGTGGCTTCCTTCTACGGCCCGCTGGGCGGTATGCTGGCTGCACAGAACGCCACCATGCCCGCCTCCTTCCCCGGCTTCCATGTTGAGGCCACTGTACCCCCCAAGGGCGATGCACAGATCCACTCCTATATTGATCAGGAGCCGCGTGCCATTGCAGCCGCCACCATCACCGCAAGCTGCAAGAACGTTGACCGCGTGGTCGCTCTGCTGGATTACATGTACAGCGACGAGGGCACCCGGCTGATCAACATGGGTATTGAGGGCACTCACTACACCATGCAGGACGGCAAGCCGATCTTCACCGATTATGTAATGAAGAACCCTGACGGCCTGTCTCCCAAGAATGCAATCGGCACCTTCACCTTTGCACAGAGCTCCGGCCCGTTCATTCTGAGCCAGGATGAGGTCACACAGCTGGATGATGAGTCTGTCAACCGCGCAAAGCAGGACTGCATCATTCCCTTCCTGGAAGAATCCAAGAAGTATGTGATCCCCGGCTCCACCTCCTTCTCCTCTGAGGATGATGCCGTCCGTCGTGCAGTAATGGCAGACGTGGATACTTACGTTGATGAGATGATCATCAAGTTTGTTTCCGGCCGTGAGCCGCTGTCCAACTGGGACACCTACGTTGAAAAGGTCAATGGCATGGGCATTGCAGAAGTCGTCGATATCTACCAGAAGACGCTGAATGGCTGATGCCCCAGCAGGCACCTATTTTTTGATCCAGTAAAATAACGGCCGGGGCAGGAACACCCTGTTCCCGGCCTATTTTTTCCTGGGTTCTTCAGAACGAAAACAGGAGAATACCACCATGAAAACAGCCACCGCAGCAAAACCGATCACACTGCCAACAGCGAACCGCCTTGATCATGCCTACAAAAAGTTCTGGCGCAGCCGTTATCTGCTTTTGATGCTGCTGCCCGCCCTGATCTGGTATATCGTGTTCATGTACGCGCCCATGTACGGCGCGCAGATCGCCTTCCGTGATTTCTCTCCCGTACTGGGCATCACGGGCAGCAAGTGGGTCGGCTTCAAATATTTCATCCAGTTCTTTAAATCCGAGTATTTTGGCCGTCTGATCAAAAACACGCTTGGCATCAGCCTGTATTCCATTATTGTGGGCTTTCCCATTCCCATCATTCTGGCTCTGCTCATCAACGAAGTCCGCGGTAAATTCTTCAAACGCAGCGTACAGACCGTAGTGTACCTGCCCCACTTCATCTCCGCCGTGGTCGTTGTCAGTATTCTGAGCGCCCTGCTTTCTCCTTCCAGCGGCCTGATCAACCAGCTGATCACCGCCTTTGGCGGTACGCCGATCCACTTTATGGCCGAGCCCAAGTACTTCAAGACGATCTATGTTCTTTCTGACATCTGGCAAAGCGCCGGCTACGGTTCCATTGTGTACATGGCGGCACTGACCGGCATTGACCCCTCTCTCTACGAGGCCGCCACCGTTGACGGTGCTTCCAAATGGGACAAGCTGATCCATATCACGCTGCCCGGCCTGCTGCCCACGATCATCATCATGCTGATCCTCCGCATGGGCTCTATTTTCTCGGTCGGCTATGAAAAGATCATGCTGATGTACAACCCTGCAACCTATGAGACTGCAGATGTGATCTCCACTTACGTTTACCGCCGTGCCTTTGAAAGCGGCGATTACAGCTTCTCTGCGGCTGTGGGCCTGTTCAATTCTGTGATCAATTTTACCATTATCGTGCTGTTCAACAAGTTCAGCAAAAAGATCAGTGAGGTGAGCCTGTGGTGATGAAAAAGAATATTGATGCGATGAATCACCCCACGAAAGTGAAGGAAAGCATCGGGGAACGAATCTATACCATTGTTGTGTATCTGCTGCTGATCCTGATCAGCGCAACCATTATTCTGCCGCTTCTGCACATCGTCAGCGGTTCATTCAGTGATCCCATGCAGCTGCTGACAGGCAATGTTTCCTTCTGGCCCAAAGGCTTTACGACCTCCATGTATGAGAAGGTTCTGAAGGATGCCAGCATCTGGACGGGTTATCTGAACACGATCCTGTATACCGTGCTGGGCACCCTGATCAGCGTGACCCTTACCGCCTGCGCCGCCTACCCCCTGTCTCGCAAGGATCTGTTCGGGCGCAATGTCTTTATCAGCCTTTTCATCTTTACCATGTTCTTCAACGGCGGCATGATCCCCACTTATCTGATCATTCAGAAGCTGGGTATGCTGAATAAGATCTGGGCGCTGGTGCTGCCTTCCGCCATCAGTACCTATAACATGATCATCATGCGCACGTTCTTTGAAAACACCATCCCGAATGAGCTGATCGAGGCCGCAGCCCTGGACGGCTGCAACGATATCACGACCTTCTTCCGCATTGTTCTTCCGCTCTCCGGTGCAGTGTTCGCCGTTATGGCGCTGTTCTACGGCGTTGCGCAGTGGAACAGCTGGTTCCCGGCATTGCTGTACATTCGGGATCGTTCTCTGTACCCTTTGCAGATGATCCTGCGTGAGGTCCTGATCCAGAGCGACATCGGCAACATGGCCGGTTCCACCGGTGATGTCGAGGTCATCGGCGACGGTCTGAAATATGCCACCATGGTGGTTTCCACCCTGCCGATCATGTGCCTGTATCCGTTCCTGCAGAAGTACTTTGTTGCCGGTGTTACCATTGGCGCAGTCAAGGGCTGATGGGAGGATATCACACCATGCGATCACATGACCTTTCCTTGCCTGCATGGGGCCCCTACACCAAACGTTACAGCGGCATTTCCCATGTTCCTGCGGCCAACGACGGCGTTCGGTTTGACCTGTCCGTTTTTCCGGGAATGTATCGCCGCCGGGTCGATGTGCCCAATGTTCGGTTTGAAAGCGGCTTTCACCCCTGGGCTGCGGCTCCGGATCTGAGCTGCTACACGCTCCGCCACGAGCTCCTGTGGAAGGATCAGCTGTATGCAGACATCTCTTTTGCCCCCTTGGGGGAGGATGCCCGGTTGATCCGTGCTGAACTCCACAACAATACAGATGCTCCGCAGAATCTGGTGCTTCATTACATGGCTTCGGCCTGGGATCCCGTTCCGTCCTACCGCGGTTTCTCCCTGCCGGGCTGTGAGGTGTCCCTGCCGGAAAACGCCGCCTTTGTCTGGGCAAAGGATTATGACACCCTGGATTTTTCCATCCACCGTCCCAACGAATGTCTGACCTGGGATGGTCTGCGCCGGGGCGAAGAAGCCGTTCCCGGCTTTGGTCAGGGATACGGCATTGGCATGGGGTTCGGCTGTTCCGAAGGCAAAGGACCTTTTGGGCAGGTCGTGCCCAACGGAAAAGGGGACACCGTTACCTTTACGCTTTCCCTTACCGCGCCCCTGCGTGCCCCCTGTCTCTGTGTACGGTATTGGAATCCGGCAGATGAAAGTTCCGAGTATGATGTCAATGGTCAGGATACGTTACAGCTGCCACCCTGTCAGAAGCCTTCTATTGCCATCCTGCCGCTGAATGCTTCCATTCCCGCCGGGAAATTCACTCTGACCCTGACCGCTGCCGGTGTTGGAGGGGCGAAGCTGGATTGTCTCGCTCTGTGCGAGCGAGCGGACGCTGGTGACTTTACCGTTACCCTGCGCGGAGATGGCTCCCGGCCTCAGGCCGAACCCGCCGCAGATGAGAACTATCTGACCCTGCAGTATCCCCACATTCAGGAGTGCTACGGGATCCTGTGGGATGATATCACCACCCATATTCGCACGATCGAAAACGATGAACTGGATATCTTTCTGCGTGACACCGTACACGACCATGTAAATGCCACGCTGCGCGGCAACGGAAAAGGGCATTACGTCAATCTCTTTATGGGGCCGATCCCCTTGGAGGCAGGACAGACAAAGGTGATCTATGGAGCGGTCTGTGCTGCTCCGGATGCTTCTGCCGCCGCGCTGCGCTGCCATGAGCTGCTGACGCAGCGCAGTGATTGGGAGCATGTATGGCAGCAGGCTTCTGCCTCCCTTGCAGCACCGCCCGCTTTACCGGCTGCCGAATCGCTTGCCTTGGGCCAACAGTTGATGAATGCTGTTCTCTGCACCAACGTTGTGTATCCGGTGTACACGCGGGGACAGTATATCCGTCACTACACTCCCGGACGCTGGTGGGACTGTGTCTACACATGGGATTCCGGATTCATTGGAATGGGTCTGGCTCAGACCAGCCTGCGCAATGCCTTTGACTGCCTGAACACCTACCTGATGCCCCCGGATTCTGTGGATGCTGCTTTCTTACACCATGGCTCCATGGTGCCAACGCAGTTTTATCTGTACGCTGAGCTGTTGAATCGCACCAGCAGCAGAGAACTTGCCGCCTACTGCTATCCACGCCTGAAGCTGTACTATCGCTTCTTCACCGGGCAGGAAGGCGGTTCCACTACCGCCGACCTGCACAGCGGCTTGCTGCGCCCCTGGGATTATTTCTATAATTCCGGTGGATGGGACGATTATCCCCCACAGCAGGAGGTCCATCGCCGCCGTTTGCAGGCCAGCTGCGCGCCCGTGGTCACAACTGCCCATGCGATACGCTGTGCCAAGATCCTGGCGTACACCGCCCGCCTGCTGGGCGAGACAACCGACGCAGATGCTTTTGATGCCGATGCGCTTCGCTTCGGGCGCTCCCTGCAGACTGCATGGGACGAGGAAAGCGGTTACTTCGGGTACCTCCTGCACGATCCTTCCGGTGATGCTGCGGATATTCTGCGCACCGAGCAGGGTCTGAACTACGATATGGGCCTGGATGGCGCTTCGCCGCTGTTTGCAGGTGCCTGTACAGAACCGCAGAAGGAACTTCTGTGGCAGAAGCTGCAAAGCCCGGAACACCTGTGGTGTGCCTGCGGCCTTTCCACCGCAGATCAGAGTGCGCCGTACTATCGGCGTGACGGCTACTGGAACGGCGCTGTATGGATGCCTTATCAGTGGATGTTCTTCAAATCTGCACTGGATGCGGGCCTTGCCGATTTTGCTTACCGCATTGCCGACACCGCTCTTACCCTGTGGCAGAACGAGTGTGCCGAAAGCTACTGTTGTTTTGAACACTTTATGATCGAAAGCCGCCGTGGTGCCGGCTGGCATCAGTTCAGCGGGCTTTCTTCTCCCATTGTACAGTGGTTTTCCGCTTACTACCGCCCCGGCACCCTCACGACCGGTTTTGATGCCTTTGTCCGGCATACGGATTGGGCACCGGACAACAGCGCCTTAAATGCCACGCTGGATTTTACCGCAGCGGGCCGCAGCACTGTTCTGGCTGTTCTGCAGCCGGGTTCCAAGGCTGTTACAGCCTCTGTTCCCTGCACCGTGACCACACGCCATGATGGGCTGCTTGAGCTGACCTTTGCATTGGATGCTCCCTGCACCGTGACCATAAGCATCCATTCCTGAATCCACCTGTAAAAAGAAACGAACGATGTCTGTCCGAATGGGCTGACATCGTTCGTTTTTTCTGCGCTGAAATCAGTTGTCTCCTTTGCGAACTGCAGAAGGCGAGAGCTGATACTTCCGCCGGAATGCCTTATAGAATGTATTCGCTGTGGAGAAGCCGCACTGCTCCGCAATATCCGTAATATTCAGATCTGTCGTTCTCAGCAGCTGCATTGCATGATCCAGACGCAATTCTTCCACATACTCTGTATAGCTCTTTCCGGTCTGCTCCTTCAGGAATTGCGAAAGATACTTTTTCGAGATCTTGAACTGCTCTGCCGTCATCGCCGCATTGATCTCCGGATTCTGGAAATTCTGTGCCAGCCAGTCCAGAATATTCTTTTGAAGCGCATCATTGTGGCTATGCTTCAAGAATTGCACATGGTTGCAGATCTCCACACAGCAGTCCTGCAACCGGCTCAGCATCTGGCGGGCAGTCAGTTTAGAGTCATAACTGCACAGATAGGCGATATCCGGACAGCATACCCTTTCCGCCGTGTTCAGCAGAATGCCTCCCGCCGTGTAAAAATCCTGCTTAAAGTTTTCCGGGTCCAGATTATCCACCGAGAACAACTCACTCAGAAGCGAAACCGCTTCTTCCGTGCATCCGGAAAGCAGATACTCCCGAAGCCGCGCTGCATTGGTTGCATTGACCGTGGTACCGCGCTGCACACTGCTGTTCCCCAAATAGCAGATCTTCTGTGTCGGATCCGCATAGGCCGCTACGTTGCGGGCCTTCCAGTAAATGTCTGACAGCTGCTCCATTTTCTCAAAAGGATCGCTCAATATCAGGGGAGTTGTCAGATGCAGCGCATCATACAGCTGCTCTGTGCGGAAACACATTTCCCGCAGTTCTTCTGCTTCATCCGTTTCCTGCGTCAGGATCACCAGGATCAGGTCATCTGCCGTTGCCTGTACATAAAATCTCTGCCCGTAAATCTGACGTATCTGCTCTGACACCACCACAGTACGCAGCTCCTCTTTCAGTGAGCACTCGGCGTTTTCCTGAAGAGATGGGATCAGCAGCAGGAAGTTATAGGCTTTCAGCTGCACCGCATCCGTCAGCTGCTGAAGGGATTCCTGACTCACAGACCCTGTACGCAGCAAAATTTCCATTTTGCCATGTTCCAGCTCGCTGCGTGAATGCTCCAGTTCCTGTGCCAGTTTATGCTGACTGTTCACATTTCGGAGAAAGATCTCATTCAGCACTTTCCGTGATGCCAGATCCGATTCATCCAGCGTATCCAGCATCGGACGCAGGCTGTTCATGTCCTCCAGTGTCATGCAGACGCTGATCAATACACAGCCCAGAACGCCCACGATCAGATACAGACAAATTGCACGCTGTACTGCCAACAGACCCGCTTCGTAGAGCGACGGCGGCATTCCAATGACCGCCGTTGCATTCAGAGATGCCACATATCGCGTTGCCATCAGATAGCGCTTTCCCTGATAGGTCTCCCAACCCGTATCATCTCTCGTCAGGGAAAGTGTCGTTCCGTCATAGTTATTTCCCGCCAGGATCGTTCCGTCATCGGAAATCAGGCAAAAAAGGCCTTCCTCGCGCCATTGCTGCTGCGAAAGGAACATTGAAACGACATCTTTTTCCTTGATCAGCACCGTCATTGCGCCGCAGAGACGGCCCGCCGTGTTCACATAGGGCTGATATACCGTGGTATATGAATTGCCATAGCTGGAATGCATCAGTTTGACAACATGGGCGGGCTTTATCGTCGTTACATCGATCTGATTCTGTGCATCCCATTCCTCCTGAGACACATCCTCATACTCAAGTGCTCCCGGGTAAAAATTGCTATGGCTTTCATACGCGCTCCGGTCATCCAATATGATGCCATTCCGTTCAAATGTAATATAGCTGTATGTGATCACAGAGGAATCGTAGGTCTTATCCTGTAACGATTTGCTGGCTCTCGTCAGTGTCTGATAATCTCCCAGAATACTGTTGTCATAACTGCTGGCAAGCAGAGTATACTCCGTTTCGCTGAACAATTTGTTCGTCGTGCTGCGGATATTGCTCAGGCAGCGTTCAAACTGGGTGGTGCCGATTGCCAGCATTTCCATCGCACTGGAGGACTGCGCCTGGATCGTCTGGCGGATCATCAGGCTATATAGAGGAACCACGACCAGGAAGAACCCAACCGGAATACAAAGATACCTTAGAAGCCTTCGGATCCAGTTTCTAACAAACAGTCTCTTACGCATCTGCAAAACTCCAAGCAATGATGATTTCTATGGAACTGTTGGCTGCGCCTGCAAGGCGTTTATGGAGCTGGTGCATGTTGCACAGCTCCTTCCTCCGCAATTTCGCAGCATCTTTTTAATTATTTTACCACAGAAGGATTTTTTCCTCAACATTTTTATTGATTTGTAACAAAAATCCACTTTATCACCATGATTTTCAATGCTTGAAAATCTCTGTCAGATGGTCTATCACTTTGCTCCGCAAACCGTGTTGTCGTTCAAAGCCACCACCCGGGGCCTGATTGTCTGAGGGAACTCGAATCCCTGGCCCTCTGATTAAAAGAGAGTAATTCTCAGGATAACTTCGTCTTTATATTCATCAAGTTTACCGATAACGCGTTGTTTTTGTTCCATTCAGTTACAGACTACTCTGCATTGTTTCTGTGCATTGTCGCATTTTTGTCGCGCATTTTTACAATACTATAAATAGGGCTTCATTTATTTCCCAGCTTACAGTTCCTTAGCAGATTTTTCTCGTAGGATATATAATAATTTTCAATTTCGATTGTGCTGTAATTGGACAGATCTCATATGGAAAGATTTCCATTGTCGCGCAAAAAGTTACTGGCTCAGATGCTAAATTTCTCCGGACGTGATTTTGAGCCATGGTGTGGGAAATGTAGCCGTTTGTGTTCGATATGGAGCAATTTCACTTCCTTCGAACCACGATAATTGTCAAAGTAGTTGTCAGTAAAAATATATTTTACTTGCAGGTCATCAGATATCGTTCTGTACCTGACGTGAGGGTTCCTTCCTTCACAACATTTACTGCGTAAGAAATCTGCCAAGAGCAGAACGCTCTTGGCAGCAAAAATTTTTATTTTACTTCATTTGTAAGTTACAATCTTGACTTTCTTCTTGTTTTTAAAAGCCTCTGCAGCAGCTCACGCTCTGCCGGATCAGTTGCAAACAAAAACATTACTGCGCCGTACACTATGGTATAGAGGAGAATGCCGAGGCCCAATTGTATTATAGATACCGGATCATGCCAAATCATTCCCTTGATGAAACATGCAGCCCCGGTGAGAAGCACTGCCAGACTTATGATGCCAATTGTAGTTTTCCAGAACTTTATCATGTTCAGGCCGACTCTTTTCTGAAAAAACCAGTTCATTATCAGTCCACTGGTCAGAAACATCGAAATTCCTGTGGAAAGTGCCGCACCGGTGATTCCGATCCTGCGTGCGAATAACACTGTCGTTATAATGTTCAGTAGTGCACTTAGCAGGTAAATCTTCGCGCGAAAGCCATACTGTCCTTTGACCTGTAGAATGCATAATCCAAGGTTTTGTGCCAGATCAACAGAGAACGGCAGCATTACAATGATTGCAACCCAATAGGCTGCCTCATAGCCTTCGCCGACCCATACCAGCAGAAATTCACGACCAAAAATGATGAAGCCGGACAAAACCAGCAGTATCACAAAAAATGTAGCCCGTCCAACCCGAATAAACAGATTCGAAACCTTCTGCAATCCATTTTCTTCCTGATACAACACACTGACTCGCGGGTAAAAAACACCTGCGATCTGTGTCCCAAACTGCATATAGATCATGTAGATCTGCGCACCAACAGAGTATACCGCAACAACTGCGGTGCTGAACATTTTGCCCAAAATGACCTGATCTGTTTTCCAGAAAATCTGATCTGCGATACATCCGATCAGGATGGCCGAAGACAAGGTCAAAATTTCTTTTGCCACTTTTGAATTCGGTTTCAGCGTCGAAATCCGGATTTCTAACCTGCACTGAACATACCACCAGCGAAACAGGATGTTGACCAAATTCAAACCTGCAATGACTGCTGTCACAGACATTGCATAAGGGAGCCTCATCACGCAGAGGATCACAAGCAGTGGCTGAACTGTCTGAAGTAAGATCCCGGAAATTTTCAAAAACACAAAGCGTTCCTGCCCTGTGATCACTGTCAGATAGACTGAACTCAACAGAGTTGCAACCATATTGCAGAACAGCATCCCAAGGATGATGGTGCTCTCCTGGAGTTCCGCCCCCGTAAAGGAACTGGCATAAAAAGCCCGGAAGCCTAAAATTACAACAACTCCAAGCCCTGCCATTCCGGCTGCCATCAGCCGATAGATGCTGCGTGCTGTGGAAAGCGTCTCATCTGCCAGCTGTTTATCCTGTTTTCCAAGTGCATTACAGTAATTGCGCAGGACTCCCGCAGACATACAGGATTCAAATACCGTGACATACGAGAAAAAGGAGCCGACGATCTGATAAAGACCGTATTCACTTTGGCCAAGATACCGCAGGAGGACCGGCACATAGATAACGCTAACTGCAACGCTTAAAACCACTTGAATATATGATAATATTGCGCCTTTTTTTCGTTCGTTCATGATTTCGATACCATGTCTAACGTTCTCTTTATTTTCCGCCCTACTCCGAACAGAAGCCACGATAGAAAATACATCCTATGAGCCAGCAGAAAAATCAATATCTTGGACTTTCGATTCAGATACTGTGCACCTGGACATTTTTTTTTCAAATATCTTTGATAGCAATCCTTCTGCAGAAAGTTCGTCAATTCCAAGCGGAAATCCCGATATTCCGCTAGACGGAAAAAGCTGAAATATGCCCCAAAACTGACAGCTATTCCGTTCAATGCCGAATAAGACGCACCGATTTGTTCCAAATACCTATATCTATATTGATTTGCAAATGCCTGAAGTTTTTTTTGAAACACTGCATCCCTTTCTTTTATTGCAGGATTCCGCCGCCGGGTAGCAGACTGTGGGTTATTCCGATAATTGTAATAATCATATGGAGAGAATGCGATGGAATAGGCCTCGCTGAATGCATGGCAGTTGAACAGCAAATCCTCCCCCCGGACAAGTTCCCGATCAATTTTCAAGTTTGTCCGACGAAGGAACTCACCACGGTACAGTTTCCAACACATACTGGCGAAGTTTGTCTCCGGAAGGCCATTCTTCGGACGCCTTACGCCACAGGCTGATAAAGCCAGCTCTTCCGTTATAGCACTTTCTAGTTTATGCAACTCCGTCATATTTTCCGGCAAATTCATGTGACAGCCAAAGCATACGATTTCTGCATCCTCAAATTTCGGCTCTAGCACCCGAAGCTTTTTCATCGTATCAGGCTCAATGGTGTCATCCGCATCCACGAACATTATCCATTTCCCACGGGCCAGCTCTATGCCGTGATTTCTGGCTGAACTGCACCCCTGATTTTCCTGCTGGATATACCGGACTCGCACATCTTTGGCCGCCCACTTCCGGGCAGTGTTTCCACTTCCATCTGTTGAGCCGTCATCGATTAAAATAATTTCAATATCCAGTTGTGTATTTCCGCATACAGTTTGAAGACATTCTTCAAAATATTGTCCCGCATTATAAACCGGGATAATGATGCTAATCCATGGGCTTTCATTCATTTCAATGACTCCTCGTTTTATCTCAAAAATGTCAGGAAGTTAATATGCACATTTTCAACAATAGCATTGCCCGATACGGCATTCTTTAAGAACAAGACTTTTTATTTCACCGCATATGTTCCTGAATGAACTTTACAAACTTTGGAATAAAATAGTGCTGATACAATATTCTTTTGCTCAGACTTTCACGATACCGATAAATATTGCGGAATGCAGGACTCACTTCTTCTGGACTTGTGGCGCTTTCTTTCATTTCTTCCCGATGTTTTTCTACCCATTGAATGGATTCTTTTGTTAGATTTATTATAAAAACTTTTTTCTGAAAAAAACCTCTCAAGTTGTTCATGCTTAAGCTGGCAAGCATCCACCACCGGAAATTTACAAATGCATTCCGGATTGAATCATTTTCTGCAAGACCAGTTTCTTTAACGGCATTCACAAGTTCTGTATACTGGAGTTCGCTTTGTTCATACATCGATTTCTGATATTTCGTTGTTGCGGCATTTTCGTTCAGATGGTTATAATTGTATCCCCTTTGAGAAATCAAATTAACTCCCGAAACATATCGGAGATACTTTACAAGAAACACAGCATCTTCACCAATAAACAGCTTTTCCGGAAATGCCAGACTGTTTTCTTCAATAATTGCCCGTTCATAGATTTTGCCCCATCCTGCGCGAAAATAATTGCCGAGGTCATAGTGGGCAGTTGAGCGTGTAAAAATCGCATTTGCGATTAGCTCCTCCTGACACAGACCTTCCGCTCTCAGCTCCTCTGTCTTCAGAACACTCCGAGGCCAGTAGCATACAAAGCCCCAGATATTGATGCAGTTCTTCTGGTATTTTTTTAATGCCAGTTCAACAATGTCCTCGTCCAGCCAGTCATCAGAATCCAAAAACACAACGTATTCTCCGATGGCACTCGAAAGACCCATATTCCTTGCCGCAGAGACTCCGCTATTCTTTTTATGAATTACCCGGACACGAGTATCTTTTGATGCGTATTCTTCGCAGATTTTCCCAGTTTCGTCCGTGGAGCCATCATCTACAAGGATAAGTTCCAGGTTCGGATAAGACTGGTTCAATACACTCCGAATGCATTTGTCTATGAATTTTTCAGCATTGTATGCAGGCACAATAATGCTGACTAGTGATTTTTTCTTTTCCATCTTATTATTTTTTAGCTGACATTTCAACGGATGTCCTTATATTTTGTTTGTGTACAGTTTGAGCAACGCTTTGATATGGATGATATTATTCTGCCCTATCAGCCTTGCAATCCTTCTCTTGAATTTGTTTCCGGATCTTGTCCACGACGCAGCATAATGGTGAATGGAGTATGTATCCTCACACAACAGATTTTCACCACCGTACGGATCAAAATACCGAGGAGGATAAACTGTCACCTCATCCAACTCCGTAATTTCACTGTTGCTCACTTTACCATAAGAGCGGATCACGGCATCGTTCAATGCTGGGCAAGCCAGTTCGCGCACACGCAAAGGAGAAAATGTTAAATTGTCATACGATTTTAACATTTTCAGTAACACCGGATTAGATTTTGTTGCACCAAAACCTAATCCGGTGTTACATAGAAATTCATTTTGCTGAATTCCTATGTAACACCCATGCTCCCGAAGGGAGTCGAGATTTTTTCGAAGCTCCACATCCGTATCCAGATAAATGCCGCCATTATCATACACGACCTTCAGCCGAGCGTAATCCGAAACAAACGCCCAAGCCTTTGCTTTATAGGCTTCCCTTACAAAAGGATGTTGTCCCACATCAAAATTACTTTCATCCCAACGTATGATTTCATAGTCCGGGCACATTTTTCTCCATGAGGCAATGCACTTTTTAACCTCAATCGGGAGTTCCTTCCCGCCAAACCAGCAATAATGAATAATTTTAGGTATCATTGCCTTTTCTCCTATTCTAACTAAAATCAAAAGTACCACTCAAACGGATATGTTGTCTGCCATTCTGGAGTCCGATAGATTGTGATAATGACTCCATACAGCGCAAATAGAATCAATGCTGCAACTGTTACGATCTTTCTATTTTTTCCACGTTTCAGCTTTGAAGCTTGTTCCGAAAATTCCGCCACAGCATAAACAGAAAATATCCCTGAAAATCGCGTTAAAATTGTTGCCTGATTCGCCGCAATCAAAATTACAATATTTACAAGTGCCATGCGATATAGCGACAACTCAACTACGCTCTGCCCTGCTTCCCATTTTTGATTTTTGATCCATCGTGGAACCATCAACATCAGTGCGTAGACAATAATTTTCAGAACAATTGCCAGCCGTGCCTGTCCGTCCATATACGCACCTGCCACGTAATATTGGTATTTAGGAAATATCCTCAATAGAAAGTTTATCATCGGCCACATCAGCAGAACAATTCCAACAGCACAAACTGCCATCAGTCTTTCAAACTTCCACTTCTTTTTCAACGAGTTCACTCGATGCTCTTCAAACCACCAAAGCATCGGCCATGTCAACAAAAAAACATATGCTACAGCATGGAATTGCGCTGCCAGAATCACAAGAACAACAAAGCGAAGCAATTTCTTTTCAATCAGCACATCATATGCAAAGAACAATATTGCCATCGCAAGTGCCTGCCGCTGTATGCTCATCCAGCCATCAATTTCCAGCATCTCAACGATTAGACAGACAAATAATCCCGGTGCTATACACCACTTATTTAGCCACCGAGCGAGAGACAGATATACAATAGCTCCTTCTGCAATTAGAACACATTGTCGACTTGAAAACAACCTTGTCAGGACATATGTAAATAGCATATATCCCTTCTCGAAGCGGCCATTCGACAGAGCTTGCTTCAATGTCATATTACATACAGCATCAAATAACTCTGTATATGCCTGCGTATCATTACCAATGCTTTCGCTATGAAACATTGTCATTAACGCCAACGGAAGCAACGCCCAAAAGAGGTAAATTATCTTCTTTTTCTGATTCATTGGCCAAAATGCTTTCATAGCATAAGCTATCAAAACTTCATAGCCCACTAAGCCGAGAAATTCTACTGTTGCAAGCACACTTTCCTCCATAATTAACCATTTATCCACCAACAATAGACTTGTTCTAACCGATTTCCGCACCCTATATTAGAGAAGTTGCTTAATTTTAGGCGATCGGCATATTGCTCCCTCTTTACATTTTTTCGTAACGCTATTTCAAGCCGACTTGCCCAAGCCTCCGGCGTATCGTTCAAACTCACATAATCAACAAGATCTGTATATACCATCTCACGCGTAACTGTATCAGATACTACCATCGACAATCCCATCGCCTGTGCTTCAACGCCTGTTACTGGAAGTCCTTCAAAAAAGCTGGGTAGAAAAAATGCATCCATGCCCTGATACAATTCCACCGTATCGTTCCGGCTTCCCAGAATCTTTATATATTTTGTAAGCTTTTTCTCTTCTATATAAGTTTTCACCCGTTCCTCAAGTGGCCCATTTCCAACCCACCAGTATTCTACACTCGGAACATTTTTTAATAAGCATTTAAAAACGTCAATTGCAAAAAATGGATTTTTTTGCTCTGCCAATCGTCCTACCGTTCCTACTACAAACTTGTCTGTAGCATTCATCTTTTGCCGCACAGATTTACGCATCGTTGGATCAAAGCGGTATTTTTCTGTTTGAATCACATTCGGAATCACCGTAAACCCTTGATCTTCGAACATTGCACGGCCTGCCAGCTGTGAACATGCCGCATAATTTGTCGCCAGCGAACGCAGCACTGGAAGAAAAAACCGATTTCGGAACGCTTTAGCAGGTGTCTCTCCCATTTTTGAATTATGGCTGTGCAAAATCCGTACCGGAACACCTGCCTTTTTTGCGCACCACATCATTGGAATAGAAATATGCAAGGTATTATCATGGACAATATCATACTGACCCTCTGACAAAATTTTATTACAGACTTTAACATGCTCAGGAAGGTTTTTGATATCCGGAAGAAAAAACATTTTTCCACCTGCAGCCTCTACCTCAGCATAATAAACAGAGTCGCCCTCTTTGTAAGATGCAATATCCACCTGCACCTCATCATGATTGAGATTACGCAGATAATTCATCACAAAGCTTGCCACACCGTTTGCAACAAAAAGATTAGGAACAAGCATTAACACTTTTATTTTTTTCATACAATTCTCTTATATCTGTAAGAACGAGTCATCCACATTCATGTCAACTTTTCTCATAACTAGATATTTACTTTCTTTTGCTCTCTGCAAATCATCTTCTGTTAAAATATCCGGGCTGTTTGCTCCCTTTTGAAAATGCTGATAGAGTAAATTATCCGTTGTCTTAGCGCCAAACGGTGATAGCATCACTAATGTATGGAAGAAGGATTCATCCGGTGTCGAACTACTTCTATAAAAATCATAGAAGTCAGGATTTTCGGCCAAGTAATTATTTATCCAATTTACTGTTTCTTCGCTCAAACACCACCACTGACTCCCAAAATAAAAATCCACCTCCAGCTGTTTTCTTTGGAAAAGTTTCCATGTTCGGTTATATCCGCCTGAGATTTCAACCCATCCACGTTTTAAAACTTTCTGCCAATACTTTCTGCCAATTATCCCCTCAGGAAAGTATATTTGATTTCTTTTATCAAAGTTATTCTGAATATGCTCTCCGAAATTCTTGCTACTCCAATATTGAATAAAGTTCTCTCCGTTATGTTGCATAAAAAATTCTACAATTTCCTCTACAGAACGAAGCGGCCAATCTTGTCCACTAATCAACCAATAGTAGTCATAGCCCCCCCTTATACCAGCAACAGCTGTATTCAGAAGATTTAGCGTTGCCGTAACCTGCGAAATCTGTGCCCATTCCACCGAAACACGCTGTTCATCCGGAAGCACAAACACATTTTCTCTATGAATAATTTTATCTGCAAAGTCAGCCTTCTTATCAATATGAAGATAGCAATCAATATCCGGGTGATTCAACCTCTCCAGAAGAAGGTTGATCTGTTTCGGATTTTTATGGCATTGAATCAAAATTGCAATTCTCATGTTTTCCTTACTTTCTCAGTACTTTCTCAAACATAAACTTTCGTAGCCAGTTTGGAGCCAACGCCGACCCACTCCGGATCACACAGCTTTTCATATACTGGCCGTTGCCAATGAGCCCCTTATCTCTCATGTACCCGAACAGCCTTGCCTGTGTCTTTGCGTACTTCCAGCCCGCCCGGCGCTTATACATATCAGAGCCTGCCCGCATATGTAACAACGACTCTTGAATGTTGTAGCCTTGATACCCCGCCATCAGCATCCGGAGCCAAAGGTAATAGTCCTCCAACAAGTAGAAGTCCTGATAAGAACCAACAGCTTCAACTGCGGATTTCTTATACATCACGCAGGGATGATTAAACGGATTGCGCTTCTTTGCAAATTCTACAATTTCCGCATTCGTCTCCGGTGGCACACGCTTCGCATCGACGGTATTCGGATCAGTAGTAAACTCTTCCACGATGCCAGAGCAGATACTTACTTCTGGATGTGCGTTGAATACCGCCATCTGTTTTTCACAGCGATTCGGATACGCAATATCATCACTGTCCATTCTGGCAACCAGTTCATTTTTGCAATGTTTGATGCCCTCGTTCAAAGCATTGCCGAGGCCGCAGTTCTTTGCCAGCCGAACAACGTTCAGAGTATTGCCCATCCCCTGCTTCTTTGTTGAAATCACGGCATCCAGCTCCGGATTCAGTGGGCCATCACACACCAATACAAAATCATCCGTGGGGAAGGTCTGCGCCTGAATGCTTTCGATTGCCTGCCTCAAATATTCGGGCTTCTCTTTGTGATATACCGACATCAGAACGCTGTAATTCTGCATCACTTCGTCTCCTGTCCCATCGCCGTAGTCGCACCTTCTGCCACGCCTTCCGTGCTCTCCGGCATAAACAGGATCTTGATGGTAGCCAGCATAATCTTCAGATCTTCCACAATGCTGGGATGGGCAATGTACATCAGATCCATCTGGAGCTTATCATACGGTGTCGTGTTGTATTTTCCGTATACCTGTGCATAACCGGTCAGGCCGGCCTTGGCCTGCAGGCGGAGCGCAAACTCTGGCATCTCCTCACAGTACTGGGCTGCGATCTCCGGACGCTCCGGGCGGGGGCCGACGATAGACAAGTCACCCTTGAGGATATTCAGCAACTGAGGAAGTTCATCCAAACGGCAGGCACGGATGATATGACCCACCTTGGTGATGCGGTCGTCCTTATCGCCGGTGGAAAGGCGAGCCACACCATCCTTTTCGGCATCCACTCGCATGGAACGGAACTTGAGGATCTCGAACTGCTTTCCGTCTTTGGTCAGGCGAACCTGCTTATAGAACGCAGGGCCGCCATCCGACTTGACTGCAATGGCTGTAATCAGGAGGAGCGGGCTGAGAATGATCAGCGCAATCAGAGAGATCACAATATCCATTGTTCGCTTCACAAACAGGTATTCCGGGCTTGCCATATAGCGACCGACACGCAACATAGGCAGGTGGAACATGTGCATCGGCTGGGAACCGCTCATGATCACATCGCCCACACGAGGGATCACGAACACGTTGATGCCCTGCCCCACGCAGTATTTCAGGATGATGTTGCGCTCATGGCTGTGAACACCGCTGATGAACACGCTCTGCATTCCATCTAGCAGGCTCAGGTCGCTCAGACATTCTTCCACATTCAATGTCATCTTGACATCGTACTTTTTCGAAAGGCCGTATTCATTGATGAGCTTTTCCAGACCATGCCGGACATCATAGACCACTGCGGTGGGCTGAGGCGGAAAGGTCCGGAAATACCATCGATGGGCGCATTTTGCCCAGATTGAAGCCATCACGACCTGTCCGACAATCGCCGCAATACCCGGCAGAATATTGCAGAGCCGCCGGGACATCAGGCAGATCACGATATACAGAATACCGTCTGTCGCCATTGCCGCCAGCACTTGCCCGTAAATCAACTCTGAAATGCGCTGCAGGGACATCCAAAACGCATCGTAGACTTTTCCCAGCAGGAAGAACAACACTGCAAACAGACCGATCATGGCCCAGTTGCCCTTCCAACCAAACTTTGCATAGACCTGATACGAATAATACAGCTCCCAACAAAGTGCAAACGGAATCGTGATCATAATCAGATCAATCACTTTCACGAACTTTAGCATTACATCGTGCTGAAATTTTGACATAGTACCCCAATAACTCCTTCAATTGTTTTCTTTGGTTCTCATCAGCCTTCCTGATGCTGCCGTGGATCAAGCTTTTTCCACTGCATTTCAACAGCATCCAACAAAGCCTCATACTCCTCCTATCGCAATCAAGGAGTATCCTCCATTTGAATCATGGAAGATACCTCTTATTCCTCACCTTGTACCAATTCTCGCCTTATTTTATCATGAATTTACCAGCACTTCAATAGAAATACCTTGTATCATTCCAAATTGACGGAGAAAAAAACAACATTCTAATGCGATTTCATCCGATTTTATACAAGAAATGCAATTTATGGAAATTACGGAAGCGTTTCTTTGCTCACAAGGAGTCAAACAAGGGTCAAGTAAAGGGAGGCATTCAGATGGCAAAACGAGGAGAAAACATCCATAAGCGAAAAGACGGCCGCTGGGAGGGGCGTTATATCAAAGGGCGCACCGCCGAAGGAAAGCCCGTATGGGGGTACCTGTATGGGTATGCGTACAGCGAAGTCCGGGAAGAACTGATCAAGCAGAAAGCTCTGTCCGGATTCTATCAGCTCTCCGGGAAGTCGATGCATTTTTCAGAACTGGCAGCGCTTTGGCTTACGGCTCTCAGGCAGAGTGTCAAAGAATCCACCTATGCCCACTACCGGTACACTCTGCACAAATATTTTCTTCCTGTTTTAGGCAGTCTGCCGGTCTCAAGTGTGACGGATTCTTTGCTGGAACGTCTTTTTCTTCAAATTCTGTCGCCCTCAGACCGGAGCCACAAGCCACTTGGCGCATCCTCGGCACAGGAATGTCTTGGGATGCTGCGGCGAATCTGCAAGTATGCTGCACATCTGCACCTCATGCCGCCCATCGAGATATGCGTCAAACTGCCACACACACAGAAACCAGAACCACAACCCTTGACCCGGACAGAACAGGATTCTCTCCGGGAATTTCTTTTATCAGAACCAACCACCCGTAAAATCGGGATGCTTCTGCAAATGGAACTTGGATTGCGAATCGGGGAGGTCTGCGGCCTGCAGTGGGGGGATTTTGATTTTGATGAAGGCACAGTAATAATCCGGCGCACTGTCTGTCGAATCTGTTGTGGGAATGGTCATACAAAAGTTGTGATCCAGACCCCCAAAACACAGCATTCTAACCGTGAACTTCCGCTTCCGAAGCCGTTGCTGAGAACTCTACGCAAGTTGCACAGAAAATACAGCGATACCACATGGTTTCTCTCCGGGAACGAGGAACGGCCTGTAGAACCACGCTGTTACCGCAAGAGCATCCAATGTTACCTGAATCAGGCTAGAATCCGAAAAATTCACCCACATGTTCTGCGTCATACGTTCGCTACGACCTGCCTGCAGGCTGGATGTGATATCAAAACCTTGAGTGAGCTGTTAGGCCATTCCAATGCAACGATCACGCTACAGCGATATGTTCACTCTGACTTAGGCCGTAAGAGACAGGAGCTGGAGCGCATTACACGCAGGCTTTATAAAGGGTCAGACAGGAGTCACAGGATGAAATAAATCACGTAGTCGCAGAAAAAATCAGACTATGCCCTCAACGATTCAAATGGAGGATACTCCTTGATTGCGGCAGGAGTGTGCGCATGTGGCATTGCGGCTGTCTTGAGCATAATGAGAGGACCTCCCCAGCGGCGATAGAGCCGATAGAAGCAGTATGGCAAGACCACTGTCATTTATCCGGCCAGCACCGGTAAGAGTCAATATTGCGTTCAAACTCACAGAGAACCACTCGGATGCGGTCATTTTTGACTGTCTCCCAGTGAGCACATCTTCAAAATACAGACAGGAACTCAATTGGTAAAAATTGTTGCACAGGAATCTTCCTTATTATATAAGCGGAATAAAAACGTGTGAGGAAAAATGGTGAATTTAGAAGAAACGAAGTATCATGTGGATTTTGGTGAATATTATGTTCGGATGACGGATAAGCAAAAGCATTATCTTGTGGTGCGCTCTGTCATCGACCGGATTCTTGCGGGGATTGCTCTGGTAATACTTTCACCGCTGTTTTTGATCGTGAGCATTGCACAGAAAATCAGTGCACCTGATGAGCCTGTTTTCTTTTTGCAGAAGCGTGTTGGAAAAAATGCACATTGCTTCAACATCATTAAATTCCGGACAATGAAAAGCTCTGCACCAAAAAATGTGGCAACAGGCGACTTGGCCGACCCACAAATATATATTTCAAGACTTGGGCGCTTTCTAAGAGACACCAGTATTGATGAACTTCCACAATTTGTGAATGTGGTCAATGGGGAAATGAGCTTGATTGGCCCCCGCCCGTTGGTATATACCGAGCGTGAGATTCGTTTTTTGCGTCGATGGTACGGTGTATATCAAGTAACACCGGGCATCACTGGCTGGGCACAGGTCAACGGTCGGGATACCGTGGATATCTACGATAAGGTCTATTATGACCGTGAGTACGTCCAGAATGTCAGCCTGAAGTTTGATGTGAAGGTCATCTGGAAAAGTGTTCTAGTCGTGTTGGGACGAAAAGGTGTCGTGGATGGAAAGGTTGATCCGGAGTTCCGGAAGGAAAGCATTGTGCTGCTCCGGGAAAGTCAGCTGGTGCAAAACAGGAAAGTTGAATGCACAGACGAGAATAAATTGCCGATGATGTGAGGAAATATGAAAAAGGTACTTTTTGTAACGCACAATGGACGTTTTTTAGTCCAGTTTGAATTGAATGATATCCAGATTCTGCAGGAACTTGGGTACGAGGTCCATTGCGCGACAAATTTTGAAGGCGAAACTATGCGAGCAGATGCCGAAAATACCTTGAAGGAACACGGTGTGATCTGCCACTCAATTCCGATTGAACGTTCACCTTTGCGATTGAGAGAAAACCTGAACGCATATCGGGCGCTGAAATCACTGCTGAAAAAAGAGCATTTTGCGAGTGTGCATTGTCATACCCCTATGGGTGGCGTTGTTGGCCGTCTGGCTGCTAATGCCGCACACACGGCGCCGGTACTCTATACAGCCCATGGTTTCCACTTCTACAAAGGCTGTCCGTTGAAAAACCGGCTGATCTACCAGACCGCCGAGACTTTTTTGGCCTGCTATACCGATGCCCAGATTACCATCAATCAGGAGGATTACGCCGCCGCACAGAAATTTCCCCTGCGTGGCAAGGCGTACTATGTCCCCGGAATCGGCGTGGATGTGAAGAAGATCTCTTCCGTGCAGGTGGATCGAGCCACAAAGCGGGCAGAACTGGGCATCCCGGAAGATGCGTTTGTGTTTGTGTCCGTTGGGGAGCTGAATGAAAACAAAAATCATAGAACTGTGATTCGGGCTTTTGCAAAGACGGATATGGCAAACAGCTACTACCTCATTTGCGGAGAGGGAGAGCTGAAGCAGGAACATTTGAAACTGGCAGAAGAGCTTGGAGTATCGGACAGAGTCCGTTTTCTTGGCTTTCGAACGGATGTCAGCGAAATCCTGCGATCCTGCGACTGTTTCGTTTTTCCGTCCTTCCGGGAAGGGCTGTCCGTCTCCCTGATGGAAGCCATGGCGGCGGGCCTGCCCTGCATTGCAAGCCGCATCCGTGGAAATGTAGACCTGCTGCCAGACAGCCGTTATCTGTTTGAGTCATCGGATGAGGCCGCATTATGTCAGCTGATGTGCGATGCTGTGGATGGCGTTCAGGTCAGGCAGGAGTGTACCCGGAACAAAAAGATATTGGAACAGTACGATGTACGGAACGTCAGTGAACAGATGAAGAAGATCTATACGGAACTGCTGGGAGACTGAAAGAAAAATGAGGGTTCTTCACTTATTGAAAAGCACAAAATATTCTGGTGCCGAGAATGTAGTGCTTACGATTATGTCGCTCTTCCCGGAAGCAGAGATGATCTATGCCTCTCCGGATGGCCCGATCCGTAAAGTTGTGGAAGCCAGAGGTCTGAAGTTTTATCCGCTGGAAAACACCTCTGTCGGTGCCGTCCGGAGGGCAATCCGGGACTTGAAGCCCGACCTGATCCATGCACATGATTTCAGTATGGCGACCTGTGCCGCATGGGCGGCCGAAAAAACTCCGGTGGTGGCACATTTTCATAACAACCCGCTCTGGCTGAAGAAGGTCTGTCCGCAGTCTGTTGCGCTGGCACTGTCATTGCCCCGCATCCGAAATGTAATCAGCGTATCGAATTCCATTGAAGCGGAATATATCTTCCGGGGGCTTCTAAAACAAAAAAACACCGTGGTCGGCAATGTGGTAAACTGTGCCGACGTCCGGCAAAAGGCGCAGGAAACGTGCAATTGTGCACAGGTCGATCTGGTTTTCCTCGGGCGGATGACCGATCCGAAGTGCCCCCTCCTGTTTTGCCAGATTGTGCAGAGGCTCCGGGAGAAGCGGCCACAGATTACCGCACGCATGATCGGTGACGGCGAGCTGATGTCCCAGGTAAAGGATTATATCCGACAAAGCGGACTGGAAAGCAATGTTGAACTGGCAGGTTTCCAGAGCAACCCTTACCCCTATCTGAATGCCGGCAAAGTTATGGTCATGCCCTCTGCATGGGAAGGCTTTGGTCTGGCCGCCGTGGAAGGCATGTGCCTTGGCAAGCCTGTTGTGTGCAGCGGTGTCGGCGGGCTGGCAGATATTGTGGACGAAACCTGTGGAGCGGTTTGCAAAACGATCGACGAGTACTGCAGCGCTATCCTGAAACTGCTGCAGGATGAAAATGCTTATTGCCGCTGCTCCGCAAATGCGGTTGGAAAGAGCATGCAATATACGGATATGCAGCGCTACAAAGAAAGAATTTTGAATATCTACAACAATAAAATTGGTTGAAGAGGAATTTTAAGGTATGGAGTTTTGTATTCGACTGGATGACGCCTGTCCCCAAATGAATCTCGAAAAATGGAACAGAATTGAACATCTTCTTGATCAATATGAAATCAAGCCATTAGTCGGTGTGATTCCAGACAATCAGGATCCAGACTTTCAGGCAGAGCCAGATCACACCTTTTGGGAAAAAGCAGTCCAATGGAAGAACAAGGGATGGTCGATTGCATTACATGGCCTTCATCATAAATTGGAATCTCATGCCCCTCAAGGATATTATCAGCTTTCTCATTCCAGAAAAACAGAATGGGCTGGAAAGAGCACCAGTGAACAATACCAGATGATGTTAAAAGGCTATCATATTCTGGAACAGCATGGATTAACCCCCACCTGTTTCTTTGCTCCTTGCCACACATATGATGCTTCAACAATTGAAGCATTAAAATTAATGGCTGCTCAAGGAAAAAAAATGTACATTTCTGATGGTTATTCCCTGAAGCCTTATAAAAAATCCAATATCTGTTTTTTACCGTCTATGTTCGATACGCCGCACAAATTCCCCCTCGATGGCACTTACACATTTGTATATCATCCAAATAATATGTTCTCGGCTGACTTTGACTATCTGGAAAGCTTTCTGCAACAGTATAAGCAATACTTCAGAAGTCCAGACATCCTTATGAAAGACTCCGAAATCAAAGATGGACAGGGTGTTATCGGAAGAATTTTGGAATATGCAATTTATTTTATGCGTGGTTTGAAGGGTTCAAAGGAGTAAATCAAAATGGACATTCCTAAAAACAAGGTGATTTTGATTGGTGGAAATCATCACAATGGGTTGGGGTTGGCCCGTAGTTTTGGCGTAAATGGAATCAAACCGTATGGCGTTATTGTCGGTGAGGGCGCAGAGCATGGTTTTGTGCGAAAATCGAAATATTGGGCCAAAACATGGGTGATTAAATCGGACGACGAAATTGTCGAGTTCCTTTTAAGTATTTTTCGGGATGAGAAAGAAAAGCCTGTTGTTATTCCATATTCGGATGGGGCAGCGGAAGAAATTGATTTGAGCCTCGATCGATTGAAGGAATACTTTTTATTGCCCTCCATTGGCGGACAGCAAGGAAAAATTGCAGAGTTGATGGATAAGCAAAAGCAGGTTGAGTTTGCTCAAACTTATGGAATCCCAATGGCTAAAAGCTGCGTGGTGGATTTGAGCGATATTCGACTGCCGGAGGATATGATCTATCCTTGCATCGTAAAGCCGGTTGTCAGTGCAGAGGGCGAAAAATCGGATATCCGAAAATGTGATACAGAAACTCAAACCGTAGCATATCTCCAAGAACTCCGAAAAAAAGGTTATCATCGATTTTTGGTGCAGGAGTACCTGAATTACGATACCGAATATCTTATGGTTGGATCGATCAGTGGACAAAATCAATGTTGGGTCAATTCTAAGAAGATCAGAGTATGGCCTGTTGTGGGTGGGAGTAGCAGTTGCTTACAGGTCACAGATCAGAGAAATGTTTCAGAGTTTTTTGAGTCTGTCAGAACTGCTTTTCACAAGATAGCGTATGACGGTCTGTATGATGTCGAGATCCTTCAAGTTAATGGAAAACTGTTTTTGAACGAAGTGAACTGGCGAAACTCCGGGACGATCTACTCAGTGCTTGGTTCGAAGGTTTATTACCCGGTGAACTGGTACTATTGGAAAACTGGAAATCAGCCGCCGAAAAATTTTCTACAAACTTGTATGGATAAGACTGTTTACACGATAGATGAATCGCTGGACCTGCGACATGTGGTATATGGGAATATTACCTTGAGGCAGTGGTTGAGTGATAAAAAGAAATCCAAGGCATTTGCGCTTTGGTATAGTAAAGATCTGAGACCAACTGTAGCACAATACTTTTACTTGCTGAAAGAGTTGATAAAGAGGCATGGTGTGTAACATATGAATGATGCGATAATGGTAACAATTTTAACTCCTACATACAATCGTGCTAAAACACTTCCCAAATTGATTGAAAGCCTTTGCGGACAAACAAGCACAAATTTTCAATGGTTAGTGATTGATGATGGCAGCACGGACGATACCGAAGCGTATATAGAAGCGTTAAAGCAGCAGAATCTTCCGTTTGAGTGGGAATACCACAAAAAGAAAAACGGCGGAAAGCATACCGCTCTGAATGCAGCTCATCCTTATATCAAGGGTGATGTTGTTCTCATTCTAGACAGCGACGACTACCTAACACCGGATGCAGTTGAAACAGTCGAGCGGGAATGGTCGTGTTATCGGAATCGACCCGATCTTTGCGGCATGAGCTATTTCAAAGGCAAGGAAGATGGCACGCATCTGAGCATTGCTCATGCACAGGACACTTATATCGATGATGATATCCATTATCGAGTCAATCATCATATCAAAGGTGACCGCTGTGAAGTTGTTCGAACGGACATATTTAAAAAATATCCCTTCCCTGTTTATCCGAACGAACGCTTTATGTCTGAAAGCTGGCTTTGGAATGTCGTTGCTTTGAACTACAAGACGGTGTATCGCAATAAAACCATTTACATCTGCGAATATCTGGAAGGCGGACTGACAAAAAGCGGCCGTGCACTGCGAATGAAAAGCCCCCTTGGAATGATGGATGACTGCCGCAGCTACCTGAACGATGAAGTCTGCCTGAAAGTCCGGGTCAAAGAGATGTTGCTCTATTGGGTGTACGCAAGGTGCGCCGGTTATTCGTTTGCACAAGCACTGTCTACAAGCGGCAGGCCGGTTGGAATGACATTGACGGCAATTCCGGGAAATGTGTTGTATTGCTATTGGAAGAAAAAATACATTGTTGATTGAGGAAAAGAAGATGTGTGATCTGGAAGAACTCAAGAAAAGAACGTTGATTTTAACACAGACAGACCCTCAAACAGATATGATGTTCCGCACATGGCTAGATAATAAGATGAATGCAGATATCATATTCTCGCCAAAGCCGAAGATTCTCCGGGCGATTCGTCGTATGTGGACAGACGGATTTTTGCCGGGTGATGAGTTTTGGTATGGAGACTGGAAAAATGACCTTGAAAAATATGACACTGTGATTCTTCATGCGAGCGAGAGAACCAGAAGGATTCCAACTTATATCCATAAGAGAAAACCTTCTATGCGAATCATCTATTGGTACTGGAATCGTGTAAATGCCGACAGCCGTCCAGAATTAGCATGGGATAAAAATATTGAGCCATGGTCATCTGATAAAGATGACTGCGTTCAATACGGAATGAAGCAAAATATCCAGTATTATCAGTATCCATCTGATGTAAAGAATGAACCTATTGAATACGATCTATATTTTATTGGACACGATCATAATCGGGCAGCACAGATCTTGCAGATTCAGCAGGAAGCGGAAAAACAGGGGCTAACGGTCAAAATCGAAATCATCGATCAAGGTGCTGGAAATGTTCCTTATACGGAAGTTCAAAGAAGAACTGCCCGTACAAAGGCGATTCTGGAGGTAATGCAAAGTGGGCAGGTAGGCTGCACGCTGCGAGCATTAGAATCTCTCTTTTTCAGGAAGAAGCTTGTAACAACAAATTTGGAAATCCAAAAAGAAGCATTCTATAATCCAAATAACATTTTTATATGGGGGAAAGACCCAAGTGATCGGCTTTATGATTTTATAAACAATCCATATGACTCTTCGGCAGATCAGTACAGGAAGCAATATACTCTTGACACATGGTTTTTGAACTTCTTTACGCAGGAATGTTGACTCAAAAGCTCAGATGATGCTGTATGCAATTTTGAATACATAGGCATCATGTTATCAAATCATAGAATATTAGAAAAGAGAATGCAATGATTGTATATTATCTGTCGTTTGCGGCCGCAGCTATGTTGTCCGTTTTATATCCAAAGGTGACACTGCGAAGTTCATGTTCTCTTGATCAAAAAAGAACCCGTTGCATTTTTATATCCTTTCTGCCTATTGCAGCAGTATTTTTGTTTCGTTGGGGAATTGGTGTCGATTCGAACTGGGCTATAGGAAGCTATCCTGTATATTACCATGCACTTGCAAATCAAGAGCACATATTTATTTCCGAGCCACTTTTTGAATTTATTGCATCGTCATGCGCCAGAGTGGGAATCTCGTATTTCTTCTGGCTGTTCATTTTAGGTGTATTTTATTTGTATTCTGTCGGAAAATTCATAAAATACAACTCCTCTGACTATGCAATGAGCATCCTTCTTTTCTTCTTCTCGGACTTATTCTTCTTTGCCGTCGGCGCATTACGGCAGGCATTAGCAATCAGTTTCATTTTGCTCCTCTACTGCGATGATCCGCATTCAAGAATGTGGAAGAAAGTCATTTATATGTTATTGGCAGTTCTTTCCCATTCGTCCGCAGTATTAGGAGTTGTGGGTTATCTATTCGGAAATATAAAGCTATCCAGAAGAAGTGCCTTGTGCGGTACTGTAATTATATTTTTCAGTGCCCCTTTGACCACCTTGCTCTTGAGGTCAATGATAGGATTTACGTCGTATGGAGCACGATATAACGGTACCAGTCTGGCAACAGACCAGTTTGCGATTACATATGTCATGGTATCCGGATGCATATTATTATGCACTTTATTTGAATACGACCGCATCTACAATGAAAGAACAGCCAAATTGATCAATCTCCTGATTCTATTTTTCTTTTTTATGATCAACTCCGGTGCACTGATTCAGACATTCCGGATAATTTATTATTTTGTGCCAGCCGTCATTATAATTATCCCTGAAATTTATAAGAAAGCATCAAGCAATCTGTCCAAATCTGTTTTAGGGGGAATGGCAACCATGTCTATAATCCTATTATTTTATAATACGTATTATCGTCATGATGGAAAAGCACTTTATGAAAACTATCAAACCATTTTTTCCTGTATCAGAATGATTTCTGCAGTTTAATGCGACTTCAACTCACAACAAAGATATTTTCGGTATAATAAAATTATGAAAATACTTCAAATCGTAAAATCAATGAATACTGGCGGCCTCGAAAATTATGTCCGCAACTTGATTTTGTATTCACAGAAAAACCATCAATGCGATTGCCTGATCTGCGAAGAAGGGACTTCAGACTATGAGGATTCCTTACAAATCGCAGGGGTAAAAATATATCACATTGCATCTCCGGATCGCTATAAAATAAAACTCTACCAGAATGTATATCATTTTTTGAAGGAACACCCAACATATGATGTTGTGCATTGCCATATGGCCAGATCAAATGGTGTTCTTTCCAAGGCTGCAAAAGATGCTGGAATAAAAAAGGTCGTTTGCCATTCGCATGGTCTATCATTAAACGAGAAATCCTCCATGATTGATCAGGTGTACTCTTCTGCGATGAAATACTTGATGCTAAAAAACGGAGATGCCTTTTTGGCTTGCAGTGCCGCAGCTGGAAGATATCTTTATGGAGAAAAGTTTTTCAATCGTCACGGTAAAGTGATTCCAAACGGCATCAAATTAGAAAGCTTTTCCTTCTCTGAAGATCATCGCCAGCAATGTCGTCGTGAACTTGGCATAAAGGAATACGAATTTGTCATCGGGCATACTGGCTCACTGTACCCCGTAAAAAATCAGGCGCTTTTGCTGCATCTAGCTGCAGAGTTCAAATCAATGGGAACCGATATAAAAGTAATTCTTGTGGGAGACGGCGGTTGCAAGCGCAGTCTTCTTAAGCAGGCGCAGTGCGAGGGCATTATTGAAAATGTCCGTTTTGTTGGAAAGCAATCAGATGTCGAGCCATATTTGAGTGCAATGGACGTTTTTGTTTTTCCATCTATCAGTGAAGGTTTTGGCATTTCACTTTTGGAGGCAGAAGTAAATGGCCTGCCATGTGTTGTATCCGACCGTATCCAACCAGAAGCTAAAGTCCTGCATAACATTCAGACCGTTTCCCTAGCGGACTCGATTCAGCAATGGACAGAAGCTGTTATGAGAATGAAAAGAATCGGACGCAATCAAAATGCGCTCGCAGAATTAACGGCATCCGGAATGGACGATTCTAGCTGTTATCAAAAAGTTTGTGATGTTTATGAGGAAATTACAAGATGACGCTATTATGTGAAATATTATACAAGGTTATTGCACAGCATCTACCTCCATCCGGTGCAGGTATTGGGCCATTCAGATATGGAAAAATCTGCAAAAAAATTCGCGCCATCTGTTTTTCCGGTTGGAATAAAAATCAGCAAGAATTAGACATCAATATCGAAAGGCATGTACAGCTTTCGAGACAGGCTACTATCGGGAAACGTTCAGGAATTGGCGAAAGATCAATTTTGAGCGGAATAGTAACTATTGGAAAAGATGTTATGATTGGTCCGGAGCTGATGTGTTATACGACAAATCATGAAACCACACGTACCGATATACCGATGATCGACCAAGGATTTTCCAAAACACGACCTATTACAATTGGAGATGATGTTTGGATTGGAAGTCGTGTTATCATTTTAGGTGGCGTAAATGTTGGCAATGGCGCAGTAATTGGTGCCGGCTCTGTTGTAACACATAATGTGCCTCCGTATTCCGTTGTCGGAGGAAATCCTGCAAGGATTATAAAATCAAGAAAGCAGTCATGAACGAACGAAAAAAAGGCGCAATATTATCCTATATACAGGTGTTCCTGAGCGTAGTTGTCAGTATGATCTACGTCCCAGTTCTCCTGCACTTTCTCGGACAAAGTGAATACGGATTGTATCAGATCGTCGGCTCATTCTTTTCCTATGTCACTGTTTTCGAGTCCTGTGTGTCGGCCGGTATTCTAAGGAACTACTGCAACGCCTTGGGGCGCTGCGACCATGAAGAAGCCGCTGTGACCCTGTCGATGGCAAGAAGCATCTATCGGTTTCTGACAATCATTCTGGATCTGGTCGGAGTTTCCGTGGTGTTTGCCTTCCGGAGCTTCTACGCAGGTTCATTCAGTACCTCAGAGCTGAACGAAAGCATTGCTATTCTGATCCTTCTGTTCGCAAATATGACCTTCACCTTGCAGGGCTCGGTTTACCTGACCATTCTTACCGGGCACGAGAAGTACACCTTTTTGCGGATATTATCCATCCTGATGCAGATCATACAACCGCTTCTGGTCATTTTGTGCGTCAGCCGGATCCCGTATGCAATCACAGTCTCGGCGGTGATCGTCCTTCTAAACCTCCTGACCATTGGAATTCGGTATGGCTATGTGACCCGAAAACTAAAAATCCAGATCACAAAACAGCCCAAAGATTCCCGGATTGTGAAGAGCATCCTCGGCCTTTCTGCGGCCATCCTGCTCGGAAGCATTGCGGATCAGATTTTCTGGAAAACAGATCAGATCATTCTGGGACGGATGTTCAACACCGTAGTCGTTGCAGTTTATTCTGTCGGTGCTCAGATTTACATGATGTATATGCAGTTTGGCACACAGGTCTCAGGTGTTTTCTATCCCAGAGTCAGCGCCTTGTATCAGGAAGAAAACGGTCTGCAGAAAGCATCAGATTTATTTATCCGGATAGGACGGATCACCTTCTACATCATTCTTCTGGTTTTATCCGGCTTCATCGTTTTCGGGCGTGAATTTCTGCTGCTGTGGGTCGGAGAAGGCTACGAAGAAGCCTATTGGGTTGCAATCATCGTCATGCTTCCATTTTCTATCGATCTGGCGCAGAATCTCGGGCTTTGCATTCTGCAGATCAAGGGACAGTATGGCTTTCGTGCAAAGATTTATTTTCTGAGTGCTGTCCTGAATATTGTAACAACTGTCTTGTTTACAAAATTGATTGGAATTGTAGGTGCCGCACTTTCAACAGGTGTTTCCATGTTCCTGACCAGTGGGTTGATTATGAATTGGTATTTCCAGAGAAAAGCTGGTCTGGATATCAAAAAATTCTGGAAAGAAACAGCTCCGGTCATCATTACTGCAGTTTTGTTGACAATGGGTGCACTGATTCTGAAGCAGCAGCTTAAAATAGAACCAGCTGGGTCCTTCTGGAAATTTGGAGCAGGAGTCCTTCTTTATACGACTCTTTATGCGGCGGTCATGCTTGGAATCGTGGCCAATCAATCTGAAAAGGAACAATTTCTTCAAATTGTCACAAGCTTGACCCTCACTCTAAAACGAAAATAAGTGCCCACCTAACGAAACCACATGCTTTTTAACATTGGGGGTTGTAATGCCGGGTGGCATTCGATTTGGACATCTGCCGGATATAGCGATTTTGACCCACCCGGAGCGCCTCAAGCAGATGCAGTCTTGAGGAAATCTCGTCTGGGAAAACTTTGCGTGACAAACAAAACGAGGCATCCGATTTAAACGTCGGGTGCCTTTTTCTTTGTGGCAACGTGTTTTCTCTGAACAGCCGCCATGTTTTGTCCCGGCCTGGGGAGAACAGATAACTCTTCCGTTCAGCCAGAATAACCCCCGCTCCAGATTTTTAACCACCCCCACCCCACTTCTGACTGCCTCTGACTTCCACCAAACAAAAAGCCAGCATATCATACGCAAATCGTACAATACACTGGCCATTCCTGTTATTTCCTTATCCGGCTTTCTGCGTGAGCCACTTTTCCACTGTGTCCATGCTGAAGCCAATCGCTCTTGCAATCTGCTCTATCGTCAGACCCTGCTCGTAGAGGTTCTTCGCCGTCATCTGAGCCTGTTCTTCCCGCCCCTCTGCATGACCTTCTGCATAGCTTTCATCTCTCAAGTCTTCCATCACTTTACACATTTCGCTCACTCCCTTCGGATTTTCCTTCAGATACCGGGTCTTTTCGGCACGGATCTCAAAATTCATATCATCGGCGCTGGTACAGTTGAAGTCGTGCATCAGCTTGCCAATGTCAGAGTCATCCCGATATTCACCGTTTACATACAGGACTAAACCGGAATGTCCTACTCCATCCGCAGATGCCGCCACACCGCAGGACGACATTACATGATATTTAAAATAAGATGTTCAGATACTTTTCTGCTTCTGTGCGGATAATCTGCAAATCATCTTCATATCCCATGACTTTGCAAATGTAAAAAGCTTCACGATATCGTTCGACACTCTCCTCCCTTTTTCCAAGAAAGAAGTCGCATTCAGCTTCGATTTCCAAACACGAGTGAAGCACCTGATAATGTCCATATTTTATACATGCTTCTTTCCCGTATCTTGCCACCTTTGCGCCTTCCTCATACTTTTGCGACAAATCCAACGATCTGGCAAAATTATACAAAACCAAGGGAAGCATCCTGTTTGAAGTAACCGTTTCCGGAAGATGCCTTCTTATATATTGAAGCAGTCGATAGAAAATATCGGCTGCTTTTTCATTGTCACCGCTCAAAGAATACGCATTTCCAATTTGATTAACCAGTTTCATTTCATCCAATGTAAAGAGAAAGTCTTCAATTTTGTCCAGTTGAAAATCCGGTATGGTCATCCGAATGGCCTGCAACAACATTTGAATCCGCTCGTCATTTGAATATCTTTTATCCAATCCTCCCAAAAGGACTTTCGATCGAAGAATAAACTGTTGTGTGATTTGATCATCCGGCTTTACAATTTTCTCAAGCCGACTTATTTTGTCAAAGCCTTCCTCAACGCACTTTAGCGCATTACAGGAAACAATTTCCTTCTTGAGTGCTTCTATTTCCAGTTCTTCCGGTGTTACCAACGCATAATATCGGTCATCCGGCAGACCAAGGCGCTGCAGAATCGCATTGATTCGGTTTCGGCTGGGGGTCTGTTTTCCGTTTTCAAATCTGGACAATGTAACAGATTCACAAATGCCTGCACAAACCTGCTCCTGTGTCAACCCGAGATCCAAACGCCGCTGGCGGATATACTCACCCAATTTGTAATTCTGCATTTAGCAACTCCCTCCAAACTTTAGTATTGCCATAATTGTAATATACTAGATTTTGTACATGTGTGCAAGCGTCTCTTATGAAAACCTGTCGTCCCATGTAATTTTTTATTACACCAGACGATATGGTCAATTGAAATCTTTTGTGATAAAATACAGAAACAGCAGATGAAATGCATTCTAAGCTCTTTGACATACGCATGGAGGAAACAATGATACACTATCTGAAAAAGCAATGGAGGCTCAGTACCCTCACCTGCTTGTTTGCCATCATCGCCTATGGTGCTCAGGCTCTGATTCAGCTTGCCTTGATGAAGATTTTTGATGCCGTGGTATTGCTGGATCTGCGGAGTACTATCTTTTGGACGGCAGTTGATCTGACCTGCTGGGGAGGCTATTTTCTTTTTACTGCTTTACAGGAGCATTGTCAGGCCAAAACAATTCGCGCTTTGAACAATACGGTGCGAGATGGGCTGTATCACTCCTTCCTGCGCAAGAGCCATACCGATTTTCATCAGTCCGACACCGGAGAATATCTCGCCCGGCTGACCAATGATATGAAGCAATTAGAACAGCTTGCGTGGATTCCCTTCTTCGGCTGTGTAGGCAGAATTGCGCAGATCGTGTTCAGCATTTTGGGACTTGCCTTTTTGCATTGGTCGCTGGTTGTTTTTTCCGTGATCACAGCAGTTGTTCTTTGGCTTTCCCCAAAACTGTTCCAGAAGAAGCTGGAACTACTGGGGCAAAGCTGCGGTGTGCAGCAGACTGCCGCCATCAACCATTTGAAGGACCTTCTGACAGGCTTTGACGTACTCCAGTTTTTTGGCAGAGGAAATCTCTTTCTCCAGCAGGGAAATAGAATCAGCGATGACATCGAAAAGCCCAGTTGCCAGCTGAGCTATGAAAAATCTCGCATGGAGGCGTTGATTGGCTTTATCAACGTCGCACTTCAGCTCGGTTCGCTTGTGCTGATTGCTGTGCTGACCAGCATGGGGCTTGTCACCACAGGCACACTTGCCGGTGGTGTCAATCTGATCGGAGGCGTGGCAAACGGCTTTAACAGTTTGGCCGGTTTGCGTCTCTCCCTCTCAGCCAGCAAGCCCTACTTTTGCAAGCTGCCAACGGTCGATACTGATTCCAAATCGGAAGAGATTGCTCCTATGTCACCGCTGAAAGACTCCATTACGGTAGATAGAGTTTCTTTCTGCTATGATGAGAAAAAGCCCATCCTGAAAGATGCCTCCTTCCACTTTGAAAAGGGCAAAAAGTATGCCCTGACAGGACCCTCCGGCTGTGGAAAATCCACTCTGCTCAAGCTGCTTTTGGGCTGGCTGCCGGACTACACCGGTACGATTTCGTTTGACGATGTGGACATTCACACCGTTACACCCGCTCAGCTCCAACAACAGATGAGTTACATTGAGCAGAATGTGTTCCTGTTCAATACTACGATTCGGGAGAACATCACACTGGGTGAAGATTTCTCGGAAGAGCAGCTGCATGCGGCCATTCAGGGCAGTGCCCTTGCCGCAGATTTGGCCGCCATGCCCGATGGCCTTGACACCGTTGTAGGTGAGAATGGCAGTAATCTTTCCGGCGGTCAGAAGCAGCGTGTCGCCATTGCCCGTGCCCTGATTCACAATCGCTCCATCCTGCTGGTGGACGAGGGCACCAGTGCGCTGGATCAGAAAAACGCCGACCTTGTGGAAAAGAGCCTGCTTACCAATCCCGACCTGACACTGATCCTCATCAGCCACCACCTGTCGGCAGCGCGCCGTGCGCAGTTCGACCGTGTGTATGAGCTGGCACCTGTAACACAATGATCGCCCTGTAATTTCCCCTCAAATCATAAATACGCCCTGCATGCCGACCAGTGCCGGTGTGTGGGGCCTTTTGCAGTGAAACCGAAACGCTCCACAAGGCTGCTCATATCCTGACCACCAAGGACAAGCCTGCCGATTGCACGGACGACCCCTTCCCTGTGGAGAAGATGTGTGCCGAGTTGGAGGGCATCCTGCTGTGGTGTCTGGAAGGGCCGCACCGGCTGGTGCAGAATGATTTCCGATTTACGGTCAGCCCTAAAGCCGCCGCCAACGTAGACACCATCAAGCGCAGCAGCAACAATGTCATCGACTTCATGGTGTCCGAGGGCTATTTCCGCTTCAAGACGGACTACTCCATCAGCTCCAAGGAATTCTACGACATTTATAAGCAGTGATGCGAGGACAACGCCTGTCACAGCGTATCGGCCATCCGTTTCAGCGCAGAGCTTCGCCAGAATGACCGCCGCTAATCCGACACAGAAAATACGAACCATGCAACGACCGTGCAGAGACCGTGCAGCTTGAGAATAAAAAGAAAATCCCACGAGGAATCTTACGATTCCTCGCGGGATTTTGGTGCGCTCGAGGGAACTCGAATCCCTGGCCCTCTGATTAAAAGAATCCAAGGTGCATCATTCGTCAAATTCCAAAAGTTCGAAGAAGCGTTATTTTTATCGTATCATCGCAAAATACGTATTTGCACACACCGCATTGTTTGCATACAGTGTAATGCTTTGCAACCGTTATCCAGCTATTCAGGTGTGCAAAAAGTGTGCAAAAATGTGCAGACGGGCAAAACAAAGCCCAATGGACAAATCAACCACCGGTTTTATGGCAGGGTTTAGGACATCCGAACAGACACCATTTGATGTAGAAATGAGGTTCACCATGAATAAATTGCTTACCTGCCGCTTCAATATGGACACCAACCGGGTGGAAGCCCTGTTCGAGGATGGCACCACTCTTGCCATCGACTGCATCGCCGTGGAGGACGAGTACGGCAGCACCCCGGCACAGCGGGCAGAGCTGGACTGGCTGCTGTATAATAAGCCCTTGGAGTACGCCCAGCTTGTGCTGGGTGGAGAGATAGAGCGTTATCTGTCGCTTGGCTGCGACCATGGCAGACTGGAAGATCGATTACTTCGAAAGGCCATTGCCATTTGAGTACCAATCGAATATACTATAAACAGGAGAGCGGACGTCACTCCGCTGGTGTGGCTGACACCTAAAATCCGATCTGATGCAAGACGTAAGGGCTTGAGGCTGGCGGGCAGCGATAAAACCCGAAAGCGATGCAGGACATAGGAGCCTGAGGTTGGCGGACAACGATAAAATCAGTCACAAGGGACATCGGACAGCACCACGGTGTTGTAGATGCCCCTTTTATTTCTGCTCAACTCGCTACCGATAGCAGACCTATTCCATTATCTTCCATAAATTCAGTTTTTGTCAAGACTATCACAATTTCAAGATTTTTCAGATGTTTTGTTAATTTTTCTGATTTTAGGTGTATAATCAGTACAAACAAGAAACTGCACTCTCATGCATATTTCTGCAATCACCTTATCTGGAGGTCTAATATGGATTCTGAAAAGATTGCTACAAATCATGTTGAACTTGCCATAAGCAAAGCGGGTCACTTGGTTTCTCACATCAATTCCAATGATAAAGAGCCCTCATGGGATGGAGATGTAGAAGTCTATAAAAAGTCCGGCCACGTTCATGCAAAAGCTGACTTGATTTTAAAAGTACCTGTTCAGGTCAAAGGTCATATTAAACCAAATCTAAAGAAAAAGAGCATAAAGTATTCTATCCAATATTCTGATTTAAGAAACTATCTTTATGTTGGAGGAACCATCTTTTTTGTCGTGTATTTCGATAAGGAAGATGAGCATTATACTATATACTATGTTGGACTTCTTCCGTTCGACCTCAAAAAAATGCTCAAGGACTATAAAGGAGATTTCTCTAAATGCAAAAGCATTGAATTAAAAGTTTTTCCGACCAAAAAAGAAGATATCGATGATATCTTCCTTAATTTCGCGCATCACATGAATAGGCAACGCGCCGCTATCAATAGCGCGCTCTTATCCTTCGATTCAGACTTACCCACCAACACTATTTCTCTAGGCTATTCTACTAGTGCAGCAAAACATTACGATTTGCCCCTTGATTATTTTTTTGACCACGAAACTTACATTTATGCTGTTCTCCCTCAAAAAGTCGAACTGCCCATTGCTCATCTTGACCGTATTGAGTTATTTTCGTTTACACGAGATGCTCCTATCAGCATTGATTCTAAAGTTTATTTTGAGAGTTATACTGTCACACGTTCTAAATCATCTACGGTCATTCGTTTTGGTAAGGGAATACAGATGAGTTTCAGTACAGCGCAATCCTTGCCTACAAAATTCAATTTTACTTTATCCGGAACACTATCAGAGCGTATCAAAGATGCAGAGTTTATGGTTGCTGCCCTTTCTGCCCATCACTATGAAATCAATGGTGGAAAAATCGCTTTCAGTGAAGCTGATTGTGCCAATCTTCCTACACTTCAAAAAAAGCTTTCCTTTCTTCTAGATGTGAAAAAGACGCTAGAGGCAGTTCATGCAACAGCCGACCTCGACTGTTCTTCCCTTTCTGTCACAGACAATACTAATCTTAGCATCTTGAGAGCTGCACTAATCGACAAAGAACCAATCAAGATGTGTTCAAGCCAATCGCTTCTTCGAAGCTGCCATATTGCTAATCTAGAACTTCTTTTATGGGTTGTTCCGACTGAAGAAAATAGTGAATACCATAACATCTATGATTTTAACTATGTACCACTGATATATCGCGAGTTTGACAAAAATGATAAAGAATATCCATCCACTCACTTCGTCATGTTAAATAAAGATGCAATGTTGAAGTACTGCAATATCGACTATAACGCGCTACTTGATGCAGTTCAGCACGTTCCTTTTTCCGAAGATTATTCTCATTCGCTCAATACACTTCTTCTTGAAATGCTTAAAGCATACGATGAAAGTAAAAATAGTCGCATTGAGCTACTATCCACTGCGACTGCCCTCGCACTTTGGATTAAGGATTCTGATCCATATACAGAGCATCCTATTGCTATTCTCAACTATCTTCAGTCCGTCAAACGATCTCGCACACTGACTTCAACTGAACAAGCCGAAATTCTTTCTCTTATTGAAGCAACCCAAGACAATGAGTCTATTTATGTTGGTGCATATCTACTATTAGATAATCCTGTTGCGGCTAAAATTCACTTTGATAAGCTACCTGAAGAATCACAGAAGTTTTTTGAATCTTGCCCTATCTATCATTTTATGCCAAATGGACAACCTACCGTTTCTGCTCTGACAGAAGGGTAACAAGTGATGCCCACCCGCCCATGGTTTTTCCATGAGTGAGTGGGCATCATTTTGTTAATCGAGATTTTTCGGCAAGCGGTCATACAGAACCACCGTGTCTTGTGTTTCGATATGTACACGCTCTTTCTTCAGGAGCGTTCGAGAACGTTGGTTTGCACGGTAGTCACGGCCGCTTTCTTCAAAAGCAGAACAACACAGAAAGTCACATACCGCATTGCCGGAGGGAGATTCCCGGATAATGAACACAAAGGCAGTTGGTTCGATTCGGCTGGAAATCAGGTAATCCGCTTTGATTTTGGTCACGAACGGATAAAACTGGGGCATATAGGAGAACAAATCGAACTCCTGTTCCAGTATTTCTTTCAACCGCACCAGTGCCAACAGACGCGGTTTCACATACTCCTGATAGAGTGTGCCCTTCTTTACCTTGTCGTAGGTGATCTTATCAGACAGAATCATATCAACCGTCTTGCGTGGACTATACCGGGGCAAGGCGATGTCTTTCAGGTAGTGGAACCCAGCAAGGTGCGGAAAGTCCTCCAGTGAAAAGGTCAGTTTGATCTCGTGCAGTTCACCCTTATAGCCGTAGGTGAAAACATAGTGGTACTCGGTCAGTTCTTTCCAGGCTTCTGCTGCCCGATACAAAATATCCTGCTGTTCGTCCTGCACATTTTCACCTTCCCTCAAAAAAATAGAAGCCCTGCCGAAAGGCAAGGCTCCTATTAAGCGTTTTCTTTCGATTCATCGAATCTATTCGGCTTGTGGTTCACGCTCAACCCACGGTCTGGCTCCACAATCGGCTGATACCGAACCAGTCCACTGCTTCATCGCCACCGATAGCTGGTCAATGCCGCTATCCTCTAGCTTTATTATACCACAAAAGGACGTAAGTTCAAGCGCTTAAATTTAAAAACACTCAATCATATTATATGCTAAAGGGGTTTGGCCATTGCTACGTTTGCGAACGTCATACACCACCCTTGCCATCGACTGCATCACCATTGAGGATGAGTACGGCAACACCCCGGCACAGCGGGCAGAGCTGGACTGGCTGCTCTACAACAAGCTCTTGGAATACGCCCAGCTTGTTCTGAGTGAAGAGATTGAGCATTATCTTTCCCTCGGCTGCGACCACGGCAGATTGGAAGATTGATAGGAAAGGCCATTGCCATTTGAACGCAAATCGAATATACTGTAAATAGGACAGCGGACGTCATTCCGCTGGTGTGACTGACACCTAAAATCCGATTTGATGCAAGACGTAGGGGCTTGAGGCTGGCGGGCAGCGATAAAACCCGAAAACGATACCATAGAACCGGCAGGAAAACCATCGGTGGAAAGATTTTCCTACGCATTTCAAAGCCTGTTTCGGCGGGGATTGGGTAAATCATTCTGCCACCCACCGACCAACGCCGAAAAGCCTTGATTTCCGTGGGCTTTTTGCCACCTAAATGCGTAGACAGGAGGGGCTTTTGGTTTCATATTTCCAGTGTACCCAGCAATAGAAATGTGTTCTTCTAACATCTAATAATTCATATTTTACGCCTTGTATTCTCTCCTGAAAGGAAATATAATTAAATCTATTAGAGATAAAAAGTGTAGTGCAATGCTGACATAAGGCAGGTGAACATAGAATAACATGAAAATTTTGATTGTTGAGGATGATTTAGAGATCAGCAAATTGCTGGCTGATTTTTTACAGGGAAATGGATATGAGGTGCTTTGTCAGTATGATGGGCTTCATGTGTTAGACTGCATACAAGAACATCAGATTGATCTTATTCTGCTTGATATAATGCTGCCTTATCGGAGTGGTGATACTATACTTGCGGATATTCGTAAATTCTCAACGGTTCCTGTCATAGTAATTTCAGCAAAGGAAACAACACAGAACAAGATTGATTTGTTGCGGCTTGGTGCGGATGATTACATTACAAAACCTTTCGATATGGAAGAAGTTCTCGCCAGAATTGAAAGCAACTTACGCCGGATTCAATTTCAAAACAGCACGCCGTCATCTTTGAAGTGCAATGATTTGGTTTTAGATTTAGACGGCAACAGAGCTATGCTACAAGGGGCGGAGTTACCTTTAACTGCGAAAGAATTTGCTATACTGGAATTGCTTATGAAATACCCGGACAAGATCTTCTCAAAGGCGAATTTGTTTCAAAGTGTTTGGAATACAGAGTATATCAGCGAGGACAACACCTTGAATGTCCATATTAGCAACTTGCGAAACAAGATGAAAGCCATTTGCCCGGATAAAGAGTTTATAGATACTGTGTGGGGCATTGGATACCGTTTGCATAAAGCCGAGGGGTAAGCTCTTGGCTTTATGCTTTTTTTATGGTTTCCAAATAGAAATTAAGAAATTCTTTATGATTTCCCCTTACACTAAAATGTAAAGGAGGATGACAACATGAGTTCTGTTATTTTGGAAGCACATGACTTAACAAAAGAATACCGGCACACAGTTGCCTTAGATCATATTGATTTGAAAATTGAAAAAGGGAAAATTTATGGCTTCATAGGCCAAAATGGAGCAGGAAAGACCACCTTTTTGAGATTGGTTACAGGATTAGCGTTTCCGACAAGCGGCACCTTATCGTTGTGGGGGAAAACCGTCGAAAAGGAATTGCAGGAACAGAGAAAGCGGATCGGTTGCATGATCGAAACACCTGCGCTTTTTCCGACAATGACCGCTTATCAAAATATGGAGATACAGCGTATCCAACGCGGTATTCCTGACAAAGCAGTTATCCAAAAAACTTTAGACATGGTAGGTCTGAAAGATACCGGGAAAAAAGCTGTCCGTAATTTTTCGCTGGGGATGCGACAGCGATTGGGTATTGCAATCGCACTATTAAATACACCAGAATTTCTTATTTTGGATGAACCGATCAATGGGCTTGATCCTGCTGGAATTGTGGAAATTCGTAATTTGCTAAAGTCCTTGAATAAGGAATACGGAATGACGATATTGGTATCCAGCCATATCTTAGAGGAACTGTATCAGACAGCATCAGAGTTTATTTTAATAGACAAAGGCAAAATTATCGAAGAAATATCAGATCGAGAACTAAATGATCGTTGCAAACGGCATATCGCAATAAAGGCAACTGATCCACAAAAAGCTCTGATCGTTTTGGAAGAAACGCTACACACAGATAGTTTTAAGCTGATGCCAGATGGCATGATTCGCCTATATGATTATCTCGATGATATGGAAAAAGTGGCTGCTGCTTTGTCAGATGCACATATTCTCGTTACAGGTCTTTCTGTGGCCGGTGATACATTAGAAGATTACTTTTTAAGCAAAATAGGAGGGACAGGAAATGTCAAATCTCCTAAAAGCTGAATTTTATAAGCTGTTCCATAGCTGGTATTTTTGGGGGATAGGATTGTTTAATCTCCTTTTAAGTAGTGTGTTGTTACTGGATAGCGTTGGGGAAACATCCAACCTTTTCTTTGCTTCGATATACAATATGCCAATCCTATATTTCCTCACAATCATCTTTTCTGCCCTGTTTGTTGGAAATGATTTTGGCAGAAGAACATTACAATCATATATCAATGCCGGACATCGACGCGGAAAGATACTATTTGCGAAGCTGGTAGTTCATCAAATCGCCTGCATGGTTATCCTGTCTTTTCCACTGTTGTTACATAGCATAATTGGTACGTTTGTCACTAAAGGAGCATTGGCAAGCATCGGCATAGTTGTAATGGTGATTGCTTCGCAATTTGCAATGTGCCTATTACCTTTTTTCTTTGCCTTCATTTTCCGTGATATAGGAAAGAGTATGGCTGTGCCGATGGTACTCTTTTTCTTAATGGTCTTTTTGATGAATGGAGATCAAGCGCAGCTTATCTCACAAATATTGCCTATGGGCCAGCTTCGGCTTATGGCATTGCAACAATCCAACATATCCGGCGGGCAATTCATGTTTTCAGATTTTTTATGGGTACTGGCATTATGCTTAGGTACTTATCTGTGGTTCCGACGCTCGGATTTGAAATAACAAGGAGGTGTGGGAATGAACAACTTACTGAAAATGGAAAAATATCAATTATCACATAATATCTTTTATTGGTGCGGTTTAATAGGGATATTTTTGATTGGTTTTTTTACCGCAGATACTTATGTCCCGGAAGCTATGGGGCCTATGGGTGGGGCTGCTACATCCCTCGCAGATATTTTTAATGGAATGGTTTACGATTCAACCTTTCTCCTGATTATTATATCCAGTATTTTAGCTCTGATTTTAGGACAGGAATTTTCCAGTCGGACGATTGATCTTGAGGTCAATGCAGGACATTCGAGAAAAACCATTTTCTTTGCTAAAGTAATCTCATACTTAATTGCATTTAATATCATGGCTCTTGTTTATCCTGTGGCTGGTTGTATAAGAGAAAGTGTCCGCTTTGGTATTACCGAAGCAGGCAACCTTTGTTATCAGGTCAGTAAGGCGATTTTATATTCTCTGCTTTTGAACAGTGCGACTTTTCTTATTGCAATCTGGATTGTTTTTTGGTTAAGAAGCTCTGCAAGAGCAATAGCTGTTACCGCTTTAGTCACTTTTGTTCTTAGCCTTTATCTTGGGTATGGAATGATGTTCGATCTTCCTGTTGCATTTTTGGCAACCTATCAGATACGGGAAGCGGTTTTTTCTGTGACCTATTTTTTGCCATGGGCCATTTTAGTTGGCGTTGTTTGGATAGTTGCTTTGATAACCTTTTCATGGATTAGCTTTCGCAAATGTGAACTCAAATAACAAGGAGGGAGGTGTCTGGAATAAAGCTGTTGTTAATTTTAGTTATCGCAGTCTTGATAGTAGTGCTTTTCAAATATGTGCAAATCAAAAGACAAATCCGTAACCTATCGAAACAAATGACCGATCTTACAACTGGAAAATCGGAAAAGATGTTGGACATCTCTCTTGTTGATAAAGATATAGAACAACTGGCCGCAGTATTAAACCAGTATAATGAAAAGCAAAGACAGTCCATTGCAAGCACATTACGGCACGAAATGTATTTGAAAGAGTCCATTGTTAATATTTCACATGACTTGCGTACCCCTCTGACGGTAATACTTGGCCATTTACAATTATTAAAAAAGGAGAATTTATCAGCAGGTCAAACACAGCGTATAGAAACCATTTATAATAAAGCAGAAAGAATGAAAGAGCTGATACAAACCTTTTACGATCTTTCTGTAATAGACGCAAAAGAAGTAACTCCTGTGCGTGAAGATTTCAACTTAACAAATTTGCTGATAAATCTTATCACAGAGAACGCCCCAGCATTGGAAGCAAAAGGCATATCTCCTGTAATTGGTCTGCCAGATCATTCCGTTTATCTCCATTCGGACTATGGTATGGTAGAACGTATTTTTCAAAATCTTATTATAAATGCTATTCGATATTCCTCTGGCTCGATTAAAATTGATTTGAAGCAAGGCAAAGAAAAGAGTGCTATTTTTATCATTGAAAATCCCATTGATAGTAAGGTGGAAATAGACCCAAACCGACTATTTGAAAGATTTTATACCGGGGACAAATCAAGGCATAATAGCGGTACAGGAGTGGGGCTTGCTGTGGTAAAACTATTAACTGACAAGCTCGGCGGCAATGTGTTCGCTAAAATTGAAAATGATACACTAACCATTTCATTGGAAATCAAATAAACAGTATTGTTTCAACTGCCGGGCGACGGTAAAGAAAAAAAGCCGTCGTACAGCAGCCCTTTTGACACGCCCGTATACCCAGCGGCGGCTTTGAAAAATCAAGGCCGCCGCTTTCTTTATGTCTAAAGGAGAGTGATACCAGGACCGGCGGCCCAAGGAGGGAGCCGCCATGAGAGCAGTAATATGTAGTTCATCAAAAAAAGCCTTGCTTGCGCCCCGGCTCTTTCCGCTCCTCCTCCGGCATTATCCTGCCGACTAATCGGCAGTCACAGAAGGAATGAACTTAACGCCAGTTTCCCACTTCGGGAGACTGGCGTTTTTGTTTGTCGTTTTTTGTGGAATGGCCCCGAATTGTGCCGGTGCCGTTCTCCGACCCATTTCGGCTCACTCGCCAACTGGACCCGTGAACCGAAATGGAGGTACATAATGCAAAAAATCAATCTTCGGGAGCTGTATCCCGATATTTATAAAACAGATACTTTTTTGGAAGTGGCCGATGAAGTACAGGCCGTTTTTCTGGCCGACAAACGAGCTGAAGCACGCTACCTGCGGCAGATGTATAACTATAAAGCGCACTATTCCTTGGACTGCGACAATGGCATTGAAAATGCGATCCTGATGAAGCCCCAG
>ERZ772954.209-NODE-209-length-62761-cov-9.349887_pt1 | contig 62761 bp, 47 predicted proteins | sample MGYA00580684_ERZ772954 | MGnify/ENA primary metagenome ERZ772954 (study PRJEB29015, sample SAMEA2737654) | human gut metagenome | biome: human gut; feature: human-associated habitat; material: faeces | place: China | collected 2012 ...
GTCCCTCGACCCTGCAAGCTTTTGAAAAAGCTTGAGCAAAACTTTTAAGTGTCTTGAGGTAGTGCATTAACTTATCGGTAGCTTAGTCCTCCGTGTGAACAAACTTCCCACACTCATCACGAGCGAGACTTGTCGAGCGATTCCGCGTCTTGGAGGCGGCGGCTCGCCGCTTGCCCTTAAAACCTACGAGGGACTCTGTCCCTCAACCCTGCAAGCTTTTGAAAAAGCTTGAGCAAAACTTTTAAATGTCTAAGAAAAGTGCATTAGCTAATCGTAGGGGCGAATGCAGTTATTTTAATTATGCCAAAAAGAAAAACCGTTCAATGCCATTGGCACGAACGGTTTCTTTTTATATCATTTTAGCCTTAAATCAGATTTTAACAGAAATTGCATCAAGGCTCTTTGGAAGCTCACTTTCATCAGCAGAAATCAAGAATGTAAACTTTGTTTCGGACTTAGCCGCAAGAACATTAACCTTTGTGATAAAGTCTGCGAGCTTATCAAAGTCATCACCACAAATCTTGAGTGTAGAATCTACAAGAACATCTGTTACATCGTAGTTACCTGCACAGATACCGCTAAGAAAACCAAAGAATGAGTCATAACCTGAGATAGCATATTGGTCTGTGTCAATAAGTCTTGCTTTATGAGTAACATCATAAGTAAGCTTTGCACCCTTTTCTACGACAACAACATTGCCGTTTGATGCTGAAACAGCTTCATTTGCGAGAGAGATGAGTTTCTTAGTTTTGCCCGAACCTTTTTTGCCTATGATTAGAGTTACCATTGTAACGCCTCCTTATAAATTTAACCGCATATGCGGAAAGATTACATATTAAAATATTATTTAAGTCTTGCCTCAAGAGCCTCTTTCTGAGCCTCATAGCCAGGTTTGCCGAGAAGTGCGAACATATTCTTCTTATAGCTCTCAACACCAGGCTGGTCAAATGGATTAATACCCATTGTATAGCCACTGATAGCACAAGCCTTCTCAAAGAAATAAATGAGATAGCCAAGCTCTGCTTCGCTTGAATCTTCGATTGTAAGAATTACATTAGGAACTCCACCGTCTGTATGAGCAAGAACTGTTCCTTCAAAAGCTTTCTTATTAACGAAATCCATAGTCTTGCCACTAAGGAAGTTTAAGCCGTCAACATTCTCTGGGTCTGTGCCAAGAGTAACATCTTGCTTTGGCTTATCAATAAGAACAACTGTTTCAAACATTGTACGAGAACCGTCCTGAATGAACTGTCCCATAGAATGGAGGTCTGTTGAGAAAACAACAGATGCTGGGAAAAGACCCTTGTTGTCCTTACCTTCACTTTCGCCAAAGAGCTGCTTCCACCACTCGTTCATAAGAGTGAATGCTGGCTCATAGCTTACGAGAAGCTCAATAGCCTTGCCCTTGCGATAAAGAATATTTCTGATTGCAGCATACTTATAGCAATCGTTCTTTTCGAGGTCACATACTGAAAGCTCCTCACGAGCCTTTGCAGCACCAGCCATAAGAGCATCAATATCAGCACCAGAAACAGCGATTGGAAGAAGTCCTACTGCTGTGAGAACTGAATAACGACCACCAACATCATCAGGTACAACGAAAGTTTCATAGCCTTCACGGTCTGCGAGCATTTTAAGAGTGCCCTTAGCCTTATCAGTTGTGCAGAAAATTCTCTCCTTAGCACCCTCTTTGCCATACTTGTTCTCAAGAAATTCTCTGAAAACTCTGAAAGCAATAGCAGGCTCAGTAGTTGTACCAGACTTAGAAATCATATTGATAGAAACATCTTTGCCCTCACAGATTTGAAGAAGCTCAGAAAGAGCAGTTGAGCTAATGCTGTTGCCTGTGAAATAGATGTCAGGAGTATCCTTTTTCAATGCATTGTAGTTCGGGGACTTCAAGAATTCAATAGCTGCACGGGCACCGAGATAAGAGCCACCGATACCGATAACAATAAATACCTCTGTATTCTTCTTGATTCTTTCAGCAGCAGCCTTAATTCTTGCGAACTCGTCCTTATCATAATCAACAGGAAGGTCAAGCCAACCAACAAAGTCATTGCCAAGACCTGATTTGTTGTGGAGCATTTCGTGAGCAGCCTTAATCTGTGGAGCAATTGCTGTATACTCACGGTCAGCGATAAAATCCGAAACATGCTTAACGCTTAATTTTGTTGCCATAATTAAAATATCCTCCTTTAAGTTAGCAGGAAGTTTGGCTAAATGCTTATTCAAAATATATATTCGAAAAAACAAAGTTGCCTACTATTCCCCATCCCTTTATAATTTATTTTACAATATTTAAACTATAATTACAAGCCTATTTGAACATTTTTTATAAATTATCAAAAATCAATGATGTTGTTTTTAATTTTAATCAATACTTTCACAATAAATATTCATACAAACACCAAGCAAAAATAAAAAAACTCAAGCAACAGTCTAAGCTATTACTTGAGTTTTAATATTAAAAATTTATCATCTTCCGAACTCTGCAAGAATCAATTCCTTATTATGCTCAGTTGCCCAGCTTATACTCCAATCACTTGTAAAGAGCAAGAGATGATTGCCCTTTAAGTCCTCAATACGCTTTGTATCAGATGCAAGGTCGAGAGTTTTCGGGTCTAAGTCCTCATTTTCTATCCAACGAATACGGTCATATGGAAGCCCCTCCATAATAATATCAACGCCATATTCATTTTTAAGTCTATATTCAAGAACATCAAATTGAAGTACGCCGACAACTCCGACTATAACCTCTTCCATACCGCTGTCAAGTTCTCTGAAAATTTGAATAGCACCCTCTTGTGCAATCTGCGTAATACCCTTAACAAACTGCTTACGCTTCATAGTATCTTTAAGACGAACCTTGTTAAAATGCTCCGGTGCAAAGGTCGGTATACCCTCAAACTTAAATTTCGCATTCGGTGAACATACTGTATCACCTATCGAGAAAATGCCCGGGTCAAATACACCGATAATATCTCCTGCGTAAGCCTCATCAATAACCTCTCTGTCCTGAGCCATAAGCTGTTGAGGCTGTGAAAGACGCATTTTCTTGTTGCCTTGAACATGATAAACTTCCATAGCTTTCTCATATTTTCCTGAACAAATACGCATAAAGGCAATTCTGTCACGATGAGCCTTGTTCATATTTGCTTGAATCTTGAAAACAAAAGCGGAAAAACGGTCATCAAATGGGTCAACCTCTCCGTCAACAGTTTTTCTTGGTAGCGGTGGAGTAGTCATATTGATAAACTCGTTAAGGAATGGCTCAACACCGAAATTCGTCAACGCAGAACCAAAAAATACAGGTGTAAGTCTGCCGTGGCGAACATCATCAAGATTAAGCTCATCGCCTGCTCCGTCAAGAAGCTCAATATCATCTCTGAGAGTGTGAGCAAGGTCATCACCAATCTTCTTATCCAAATCGGGGTCATCAATTTTAAGCTCGTCCGTATCTACTTCACGCTGACCGTTATTTGCGGTGAAAGCAAGGATTTCATTCTTTTTGCGGTCATAAACGCCCTTAAATTCCTTACCACAGCCAATAGGCCAGTTAATTGGACAAGTTTTTATACCAAGAACATCTTCAATATCCTCAAGCAAATCATAAGGGCTTTTTGCTTCTCTATCCATTTTATTTATGAATGTAAAAATCGGAATATCACGAAGCAAACAAACCTTAAAGAGCTTTTTAGTTTGATTTTCAACACCCTTTGAAGCGTCAATAACCATAACTGCAGAGTCCGCAGCCATAAGTGTTCTATAAGTATCCTCCGAGAAGTCCTGGTGTCCCGGAGTATCTATAATATTGATACAACAGCCATTATATTCAAACTGCATAACAGAGGAGGTAACAGAAATACCTCTCTGCTTTTCAATTTCCATCCAGTCAGAAACAGCGTGTTTATCGGTTTTCTTTCCTTTAACCGAGCCAGCAAGCTGTATAGCTCCACTATAAAGCAAAAGTTTTTCGGTAAGTGTTGTTTTACCTGCGTCAGGGTGCGAGATTATCGCAAATGTTCTTCTCTTTTCAATCATTTCTCTATTACTTGGCAAACTGATTCCTCCATAGGATAAATTTTATTAAGCCTTAATGCACTCACTTAGTGCTGAAATTACATATTCCATCTGTTCATTTGTCAAGGTGGAATATAGCGGTAAGGTTACTTCATTCTGATATAGCTCAAATGCATTCGGATAGTCTTTTATATCAAAACCAAGATTTTTATAAGCCGTCAGCAGAGGCAATGGCTTATAATGAACATTAGTAGCCACTCCCATTTCTGCCATCTTTGAAATAACATTATTTCTGAACTCTGAGTCGTGTCCTGTAAGCCACGAAATATAAAGATGTCCGCTTGAAGTACCATTTTTAGTATAGTGTTTTAGATAACCCATACCAAGCTTATCAAGTTGTGAATTGTAATACTCAATTATCTCTCTGCGTCTTTTCAGCATTGAGGGATAGCGTTTAAGCTGTACAAGTCCGATTGATGCCATAATATCCGTCATATTGCACTTGAAGTATGGTGCTACTATGTCATATTCCCAAGCACCAGCTCTTGTTTTTGCAAGGGCGTCTTTATTCTGACCATGTAGGGATAGAAGCATATATTGCTTATAAAGCTCATCATTATCAATAAAATCTCTGTCACACCATGTAACAGCACCACCTTCTGCAGTAGTGAGATTTTTTACAGCGTGAAAAGAAAAAGCGGTAAAATCTGCTACGCTTCCGCTTTTTTGATTTTTATATTCCGCCCCAAAGGAATGAGCACCATCTGCAAGAACTATAATTCTTCCAAAGCCCTCTTGGATTTTATTTTTAGGCTTAAACAACGATTTCTTAGTTTCAAGCACCTCAAAAATGCTGTCATAATCGCACATAGCTCCACCGACATCAACAGGTATAACCACCTTTGTTTTATCGGTAATAGCCTTTGCCAAAGCTTCAGCATCAAGGTGTAGCTTTCCTTTTGCACAATCAACTATAACAGGCTTTGCACCCACATGGCATATAACGCTTGCAGACGCTGTATAAGTATATGCAGGAACGATGACCTCATCTCCCTCACCTATTCCAAGAATACGGAGAGTCATTTCAAGAGAGGCTGTCGCAGAATTAAGACAAACAGCCTTTGTTGTACCACAAAATTCAGCTATTTCCTTTTCAAATTTTTTGGTTTTAGGACCTGTTGTTATCCAACCACTGCGAAGTGTATCTGCAACCTCGCTGATTTCCTCCTCGCCAATATCAGGAGGTGAAAATGGTATTTTCATTGCTGTCCCCCATTTAATTATATATATTTTCTGCTATTGCCTTGGCTATATTATAGTCACCGACAGTCGTTATCTTCATATTTGAAGCGTCACCCTTTAGCAGCTTTACTTCTACTCCACCTATAAAGCATATTTTACAAGAATCTGTAAGAGTAAGCTTTTCCTCGTCAGAAAGAGCATTATAAAGCCTTTTCAATAAGTTTATGTTAAAGCTTTGCGGTGTTTGGCTATGATAAATTTTACTTCTATCAGGCATATCTGAAATAGTATTACTGTCCTCAGATACAATTATAGTATCTACCTCAGGAATAACAGTATTACAAGCACCATATTTAAGAGCCGCATCAATATTTTCATCAATCATTCTTAGTGTAACAAACGGACGAACGGAATCGTGCGTTACTATTATATGTTCATCACTTTCGCCGAACTCTTTTTCTATATCTGCAATAATATTGAAAATTGTAGAATTTCTATCCGCACCGCCTTGAGAAATTCTTATCCTTGATTTATCTATATTAAATTCATCTAAAAGCTCTTTCATATGAGAAATCCAGCTTGAATGTACACCAATATAGATATAATCGAGCTTTTCAGAAAGCAAGAATTTTTCAAGTGTATAAATTATAATTGGCTTATTGCCAAGTGGCAGAAATTGCTTAGGCATAGCCGAGATATTCATTCTTGAACCGACACCACCTGCAACTATTGCGGCAAAAATCATTCTATCAACTCCTATAAAAGTTCTGAGGGTTTCTTTCCCTTCAAAACCTCTTTATAGCTTCTCTCTGTATCAACTAAAATCATATCGTGATGAGGTTTTTGTTTATCTTCGGGTGGGAGCGTCATATAGTCCCCAAAAGCTTTTTTAAGATATGGGTCATAACCGACAGGAATAGGCATCTGCAAGCCCTCAAATTCACGATAAACCGCACTTGCAAACCATTCCTTAGGATATTCAGGCTGCATAGAATGTACGCCCTCGCAAAGCTCTGTGATATATTCGCAATCAGCAATTTTATATTTGCTCATACGCCTTTCAGCATTACGCCATTTTTTCTCACGAGCCTTTGGTGACTTGACTATCGAAAGCAAAAATTTACTTCCAAGAGCCATAATTCCGCCGTGATTTTCTGGAACGATTTGTGCAAGAAACAGCGAATAAATCATAGCATTGAGCTTTTGCATTGTGCGTTTAAATTTTCCTTTTGGACAGCCATCTATCGGAAAAATATCCATCATTATTCCAAAAGGTATATCAAGATGAGCCTGATTTGCCTTAACACAAGTAGTTTCAGTATCAACTATTGTTGTAAAAATATTTCCTGTAAAGATTTTCTCATCTGTCCGCAATAGCTTAAAGCGTTCATGCTTATCGTTATCCCAAAGTTTATATAACTTTTCATAGTCATCTCTCGGCATAAGTATGTCTATATCGTCGTCCCAAGGGATAAAGCCACCAGTTCTGAGCGAACCTATACAGCAACCTCCGCAGAGATAGAAAAGCAGATTATTTTTATCACAAAATTCCTTGAAATACACAAGCGTATCAAGTTCTTTAAGCTGTAGCTTACGCAATGTTTCGGGAGTAAATTCATATAACTTTTGGTTTTCCATATAAAACCTCATTTAATATGTAAATATAATAGCTAATAAACAATCGGAGATAATCCGCCTTTATTATTCAATGCCCGCATGAATTTTTGCAGCCATAAGAGTATTTTTCATAAGCATAGCAATAGTCATAGGACCTACGCCACCAGGAACAGGTGTTATATAAGAAGCCTTTGGCTCTACGCTATCGAAATCTACATCTCCGCAAAGTTTGCCATTTTCATCTCTGTCCATACCAACATCAATGACAACTGCACCCTCTTTGACCATATCGCCTGTAACAAACTTAGGCTTACCGACAGCCGCAACAAGAATATCAGCATCTCTTGTAATTTCAGCAAGATTCTTTGTACGGCTATGTGTAATTGTTACAGTGCCGTTTTCATGGAGCAAAAGCATAGCCATAGGCTTACCAACAATATTACTTCTGCCGATTACAACACAATTCTTGCCGGAAATTTCTATATTTTCAGAATGAATAAGCTCCATAACGCCGGCAGGTGTGCAAGGCAAGAACTTATAATCACCTATCATAATCTTACCAACATTAGATGCGTGGAAAGCATCAACATCTTTTTCAGGGCTGATTGCCTCAATAACAGCCTTTTCATCAAGGTGCTTAGGTAATGGAAGCTGAACAAGAATACCATTAATTTCAGGCTTTTTATTAAGCTTATCAACAAGGGCAAGGAGCTCTTCCTGAGTTGTTTCAGCTGGAAGTGCATATTCTTCAGACATAAAACCAACTTCTGCACAAGCCTTTTTCTTATTATTGACATAAACTCTTGATGCGGGGTCATCACCAACAATAACAACTGCAAGTCCTGGAACTATGCCCTGTGCCTTTAGTTTTTCTGTTTCTGCCTTAACGCTCTCACGAACCTTTTTAGAAACCTCTTTACCGTTAATTATCTTAGCCATAAAATCTCCACCTTTTATATTAAATTACTCTTTAACTTTATCCTTTAATGCTTTTGTTGTATGAACGAAATTATTTTTCTTGCGGAATACAATAAGCATCACAATTCCTGCTATCATAACCACCGCTGAAAGAATCTGCGATACACGAAGATTTAAGAATGGTGTATAAAGACTATCTGTTCTCAAGCCTTCAACTATCATTCGCTCAAAGCCATACCATACAAGGTAAAGCAAGAAAATCTGTCCGTAATACTTCTGAAATTTCTTACTAAAGAAGTGCAAAAGCACAAAACCAAGCAAACACCACAATGATTCATACAAGAAACAAGGGTGAACTGTTACTCCGCCGGTATTTTCACTCATCATTCCCCAAGGAAGATTAGTTTCTGTACCGAAAGCCTCTTGATTTATGAAATTGCCCCATCTGCCTATACCTTGTCCAATCAGAAAACCAAGTGAGGCAACATCAAGTATCGCAGGAATATTAAGCTTGAGAATTTTTGCAGCGATACAGCCACCAAGCAACGCTCCGATAAGACCGCCATAAATCGCAAGTCCGCCATCGTGTATCGCAAAGATTTTATCGGGGTGGCTACTGTAAAAATCCCACGAGAAAAATACATAGTAAAGTCTTGCACCAATTATTGCGGTTATAAGGCCGACAATAACACAATCAAGAAATTTCTCACTCGGAATTTTAAAACGCTTCAAACTCATCATCGCATAAATAAATGCAAGAATAAAGCCAATTCCGATTATAATTCCATACCAATAGATATGATAATCGCCTATTGAAAAGGCGACATTATTTATATTCAGACTTATGCCCAGATGTGGAAAAGATACATTCATATCTGACATTTTAATTATCCTTTCATCGTTAGATGTAGGGGGTGAACTGCGTTCATTGGTAATTACTTCAACCGCTTAGCATATACACTTACCCAAGACACTCAAAGTTTAGGTCAAGCCTTTTTAAAGGCTTGCGGATTCCAAAGGCAGGGCCTTTGGTGGGTTTTAAGGGCGAAGCCCTTAACATATATTTTTTTCAAGAGGTGGACTTCGTCCACCTCTTAATTTTCTCTGTTGATAACATTAGTTAACAGGGGCGAACAAAGTTCGCCCCCTTAGGAGGCAAGAAATGTTAAGGGCGTTGCCCTTAAAACCCACGAGGGACTCCGTCCCTCGACCCTGTGAGCCTTTGAAAAGGCTCAAGCGAAACTTTTAATTGTCTTAGGGAAGTCTATTCGCTATATAATTATTTAACTACTGAAAGTGTCGTATTGTTTGAGTCAAGCTGTGATTTAAGTCTTTCGTTAATATCATCAAGACTTGCATTTGCGATGGCATCCATATATTCATAAAGTTCTCTGCCCGCAAAATCGAATGATGCCATAATAGTTGCAGTATTCTCAGGACTATTAAGAGCAGCAATATTTTTACCATAAATAGCTCTTTTAGCTCTCTCAAATTCCTCTTTCGGGACACCACTTTTATGAAGCTCCTCGGCAGCTTGCTTGATAATCTCAGCAACTCTCTCAGGAAAACGAGTTTCTGCTGCAAAAATTACTGCACGATAACCCATTTCCTCGAAATACTCATATCCAAAGCTTTGATTGATAAGCTCATCATCAAGAAGTCGCTTATAAAGTGGTGAAGCCTCTCCTGCAAAAGCAGACAAAAGAATATCTGTTTCAGCAATTTCCTTAGAAGATAAGCGTTTATCGCCTGCATCTTCTTTAAAACCAAGTTGGAAAAGTGGTACAGCAACAGATAATTTCTGTTCAACATAATCCTGACCAACTTCATAAGGTTCATCAGGGAAAATTGACTGTGTATCCAAAGGCTCATCTTGCTTTGTAAGAATTTCATCTACAATAGCAATAACCTGTTCAGGTGTAACATTACCCGCAACAGAAAGAACCATATTATTAAGGTTATAATAGCTGTTGTAACAAGTATAGAGCAATTCAGGAGTAATCTCAGCAATAGTTTCGACTGTTCCTGCAATATCCTTTCTGACAGGGTGATTTTGGAACATTGAAGATATAAGATTCATCATAACTCTCCAGTCCGGACTATCGTCATACATCTTAATTTCCTGACCAATAATGCCTTGTTCCTTAGCAACAGTTTCCTTAGTGAAATAAGGGTCACGAACGAAATCAAGCAAAATTCTAAGGCTTTCATCAAAATTATCTGTGCAAGAGAACAGATAGCAAGTTGTATTAAATGAGGTATAAGCGTTAGCGTTAGCACCTGTCTTTGCATACTTTGTGAAGGCGTCGCCGTCCTCGCTCTCAAAAAGCTTATGCTCAAGATAGTGCGCAATTCCGTCAGGTACAATAACTTCTTCACCATTTGTGATAAAATGAGAATTTACTGAACCAAAGTGTGTTCCGAATATCGCATACGCGGACTTATAGCCCTCCTTTGGGCTGACATATATAGTAAGTCCTGATGTATGCTTTATTTTATAATATTTATCATTAAGCTTTTCGCTTTTTATTTCTACAATTTCCATTTTATTCAAACTCTTTCTCCCCTTTATTATTGTTCGTTGCTTGTAAGAACATAAATTGTATCAAGTGAAACAGCCTTTGCTGCCTCTATAATCTGTTCCTTGGTTACTGCCATAATCTTCTCGGCAGATTCTTCAGGTGTAAGTGTTTCACGATTGAAGGTCTGTGAAAGATAGAAATTTTCAATTGATGCAAGGCTATCAAGAGATGTTATATAGGCATTTTTGAGTGCAAGCTTTGCTGCATCAATTTCTTCATCTGTAATATCTCCTGCCTGCATAGATTTAAGCTGTTCAAGAATAGCTGTTTCAGTCTTTTCTATATTAGCATTTTCAACGCCACTATCTATGATAATAATTCCCTTATTAGGATTATATCTTGCAGCACAATAATAGCAAAGGCTCATCTTCTCACGAACATTCATAAAGAGCTTTGAGCTTGGTGTTCCGCCGAGTACAGCACACATAAGCTTTACTACTGCAACATCTGTATAAGGTTCTGCATATGGAGTTCTAAAACCCATTACGAGCTTAGATTGTGTAACCTCCTGACACTCTGTCACTCTCTTAACCTCATCAGCTTTTGTAACAAGAGTTGTTGAAAGACCGATTGAACGATTCTTTCCATCAAATACCTGTTTAAAGGCATTGAGTGCATTCTGAGGTTCTGTATTACCAAGCATATAAAGTTCAATCTTAGCGGATTCTATCGCATTAGTCCAAGCCTTATAAGCCTGTTCGCTTGTAGTATCCATAAGACTTTCTTTTGTTCCAGTTCTGTTTACAGAGAATGGCTCATTTTCGCACATAATCTCTGTGCAGCGTTTTACTGCATAAAGACGCTTCTCATTAAATTCAGAATCAAGCTCCTCTATAAGCTGACGGCGTTCACCAGCAAATTCGCTACCAAGGAAAGCATTTTCTTGAATATTTGGCTCAAACAATGCAGAACAAAGGAGTTCTGTAAGTTCCTTAGAAATTTTAACGCTGTCAAGAGCATATTTATCATCAATACCTGAAACAGTAAATCGAAGCTCTTGAATTTCACCAAGCTTTCTTACTGTTGAATATAGTGCTGCACCGTAAAGTTCATCAAGCTTTTTAGCAAGTGATGTAAAATCAGGATAAGCCTTGCAAGAGCGTGTTATAAGGCTTGCCGCAAGAGCATTTGCGGAAGCTGTTTCTTTTGTTATTGGCAGAAACAATGATGCAGTTATACGGATTGTTTTGAAACGGTTATCGGGAATGAAATTAAAATATACACCATCAGCGATTTTCTCTCTAATTATTTCAGACATTATTTTCATTACGCCCTTTCTTTTTTATATTTATATGAATTAAAATAATCAACAAAGTAAACTTTTCATAAGCATAGATAAAACGCTTTAAACTGCGATATATCTTAATTATTATACCACATTTTTCATTACTTTCCAATAGCTATATAAAATTATTTAATCAACTCTGCTCAATAATAAAAATATTGCATAGATACTCACTTCAACTTCAACAATATAAATTAATTAACAAACTCAATATTTTGCTTGTAAAACCAATTCCAAGTCTTATAAGCAGTGCTACTCTATTAGGAACCCCCTGCGATGTTTTTCTACCCTCCTGTGCTCAGAGAAGTATAAACTGTTTCGCTCTCTGCGGAGAACAACCAAAGGTTCTGCCTTTGAAAAGACTCGAGCGAAACTTTTAATAGTCTTAAAAAAGGTAAAACAAAAATGCAGTGGTCAGAAATATAAACTTCTAAACCACTGCATTATTTTGCAGTAAATTACAATGTTTTATACATCAGATTAAATTGCTTTTATTCCTCGTTCATTAGTACGAATCCTTACTACATTATCCAAATCATAAACAAAGATTTTACCATCACCTATATGTCCTGTGCAAGCTGTTTTTTGAATAACATCTATGGTTTTTTCTGCCCATTCTTCAGTAGAAACTACAATCTCAAACTTAATCTTTGGTATCATTGTTATGCTGACATCAACACCACGAACATTCTCAGTTGAACCTTTCTGATGGCCACAACCCATAACCTGAGATACTGTAATTCCTCGAACTTCTATTGACTCTAATGCGTCCTTTACTTCCTCATACTTTTCAGGACGAACGATAGCTTCTATCTTCTTCACGAAAACTCACCCTTTCATATATTAATCAAGACCATTAAATGACGGATATGCACTTTCACCATGTTGTGTAATATCCATACCAACTCTTTCGTCCATCTCTGAAACACGGAGCTTTGTAAATAATCTTACGATACCTACACAAATAAGTGTACCCACAACAGCTACGAGAACAGTCACTAAAATGCTTTCTATCTGTGCAAAGAACAAGCCAGTTTCTCCGTAGATAAGACCATTCCACTTTGCACCAGATGAAACTCCAGGAGCAAGCTCCTTAACACCGAAAAGACCTGTTGCAATACCGCCCCAGATACCACCGATACCGTGGCAACCAAATGCGTCAAGTGCATCATCAATTTTAAATACTCTTTTTATGAGATGTACACCGAAATAGCAGATAGGGCTTACGAGCAAGCCGATAAGAATTGCTGACCACATTGGAACAAAGCCTGCACCTGGTGTAATTGCGACCAAACCTACAACAAGACCTGTCGAACAACCAACGAGTGTTGGCTTGCCTGTCTTAACAACATCAATAAACATCCAAGAAATCAAAGCTGCTGCCGAAGAAACTGCTGATGTCATAAATGCGTGAACTGCTGTACCGTTTGCTGCAAGTGCGCTACCTGCATTAAAGCCAAACCAACCGAACCAAAGCAATGCCGCACCAAGAAGTACGAATGGAATATTGTGTGGCTTATATGCACTTCTCTCATAATCTCTTCTCTTGCCAAGAATAATTGCAAGAACAAGACCTGTAATACCTGAGCTGATATGTACAACATTACCACCAGCAAAGTCTACGGAATCGAGGTAAAGACCTGTACCGAAAAGTCCTCCGTCAGTTCCTGCTCCGAGGAAACCGCCACCCCATACCATATGTGCGAGCGGATAGTAAACAACGATTGACCAAAGGCAGATAAATGGAACAAGTGCCTTGAATTTCATTCTGCCCGCAATAGCACCAGTTATAAGAGCAGGTGTGATGACCGCAAACATCATTTGGAAACCTGCGAAAAGTGCATCAGGAATTTCAAGTCCTCTTGTGCTTTCTGAAATGCTTACATTATTAAAACCGAGGAAGTCGAAGCCTCCGATAACTCCACCAACATCACTTCCGAAAGAAAGCGAGTAACCAAACAAAATCCACATAACTATTGCCGTACCTGCAATAAACATAGTTGCAAACATTGTGTTAAGGACATTTTTTCTTCTTACAAGACCTCCATAGAAAAATGCGAGTGCTGGGGTCATCAGGAAAACCAGTGCGGAACATATGATTATAAAGCTGACACTTCCGCTGTTCATAAAACATCTCTCCTCAAAATAAATTTTAGAAAATAAAAAAGGCGTCGGAAATAAATCCGACGCCTTCGTCTATATTTCGTATTATAGCACTACTGGATTATTTTGTCAACACTTTTTTTAATAGTTTTTTTAAAAACAGTATTTTATAGGAAGACTTATGGCATAATATAAGTAGAATTTTTATTTTAGGAGGAACAACAATGGAAAAACTTATTAAAAATATAGATAAATCTGAAATCATCAGACTTGCAGACAAAGTTGCATATGAATGTGGCAAAGTAGCAAGCCTTACCCTTGCACAAAGACCTGGTATTGGTATAACAGTTATGGCTTTTGACGAAAATACGGACATAAGCACACACACTGCTTTAGGTGATGCTTTGGTCTATATTTTTGAAGGTAAGGCAAGCATTACTATAAACAATAAGGAATATATTCTTAAAGCTGGCGAATCTGTCGTTATGCCTTGTGGTGTGCCACACTCTGTAAAGGCTGTAACAAAATTCAAAATGCTTCTTACTGTCGTAAGATAGTTTTAATAAATACACAGCTAAAAAAATTGGTGATAACCAAGGTCATCACCAATCTAAGGAGTTTATTATGCACTAAGCCAATAACCTCTGCCCTCTACAGTAGAACCATCTGCATTATTAGTAGCCATATAGCTTGCACCATCGTAATTCATATAAAGCTTAATTCCTACACCAGCATTTACAGACTTATCTGTTATAAGTTCATAATAATCTGAACCATCATAAGAATCTATTAATCTCAAGCTTGTGTTCCAAATTCCACCTGTAAAATACATCAAACGGTCGGAGAATAGCTTTTCACCTTGGTCATTTCTTGTAACCTCAAGAGTAACAGCATATGTATCTGTGCCAGCTGGAAGTTTAATTGTAAAATTAAATCTTCCATCATCCATCTTATAACGGTTTGTGCAATCAATGATAGAATGATTTTCTACAAAGGTATAATTGTCCGAATTTGATGCTTGTAAGGTAGTTGCATTGTCTGTTGCAGCAACACTCATAGATGCCACGGGAACTGCAAGGAGTGTTGCTGCTGTCATTGCAATAGCTAAGGTTTGTTTGATTGTTTTTTTCATAGAATATCCTTCTTTCTTAAATTTTATGATTGAATTATAACTCAACAATACATAAAATATCATAATATGTTGAATTTTACACAATTATAATTGAATTTAGAAACTTTTATGTAAATGCTTATTGATTTACTTATCATCTAATCCTTGTCTTACAACAAGTTTTGCAAAAAGACATTTTTCTCTAATAAGCTTATCCTATCCTCTTTCTCAAATGTAACGATTTTAGTAAGTCCGATAACGATATTATCTATATCCGCTTAGAATCCTTCAAAATCATATCCATCCTATACAAAGTCACCTTTGGAAAGCTTTATTTCTGCATACTTCATCGAAGTAGATGATTTATAGCTTATTGGCTGATGTTTGGAAAGCATTTCAGAAAAACGAAATCAGCTTGTTGTTTAAAATTTAATTTTCTATCTTAGATAGTCTTTTTTATACTGTCTATATAATTTTAGCAGTGCAAATTATAAATTTCCAAATTAAAAAACAATGCTTTCGCAATAAATACGAAAGCATTGTCCAAAAATTCATAGAAATATTTTTTATATTGCTATTAATTCTTTTCTTTTAATTCATTGATGTCAGCCTTGAAATCAGACATTATCTCTTTAGTTTCATCAATTTCATCATTCCAAACTTTGCTTCTTAAACTGGACCAAAATTTGTATACATCAGAACGAAAGTTTGACCATTTTTTATAGACATTTGAGCGAGTATTTGACCACCACTTATATTCCTGTGTTCGTAGCTTTGATAATTCAGCGTATGGAACACTATCATATGCATCTGCTAAAATGCCATCATAGAAATCCTTATACATATCACTTAATATTCCATCATATACTCCATCATAAATGCTTTCACCGCCATCATCATATATGATTTTATATAACTTATCAAGTTCTTCGTATTTTTCATCATTAGAAGTATTTGATGATAGAATTTTATCAGCATAATCTAAGGCATACTCTCTCATTCTAATACACAAGCTTTTATGAGTTTCATTAATATTATCATAGAAAGCTTTTATCTTATCAGCATTTTTAGAATATTTATCGTATGTATCAATATCTGCTTTCAGCTGTTTATAGTCTTTTTCAAGAGATTCAATCGTGTCTTTAATATCCTTTTTTACAGATTCTTTAAACTCTTTGCTTAAATCTTTAGATGTAGCATTATCTGCACTGCTTTCAGATTTTGTTTCCTTGCTTGATTCTTCAGAAACGATACTATTTGAACTACTCTCGTTTGATGTCGATTCATCTATTTCGCTTGATTCCTCAGAAACAGTACTATTTGAACCGCTCTCAGCTTCCTTTGATGCTTCACTGCTTGAGAAACTACTCTTATCTGATATAGATGATTGACTATTGGAATTTTTTCCTCCGCAAGCTGTCAATGATAATGCCAACATTGCAATAAGGATAAGTGATACTATTTTTTTCATTTTGATTCCTCCATTTTTTCTAAATTTTTATTTTGATTAATTTTTATTAATAACATAATAATAGCACCTACAAACACCATAGCTACTCCAAAGTAACAAAAATATTGTGCCATTCCACAGTCATATCTGCTACTTGGAAGTACACCTCTGTCATTAAAATCCCATTTTAATAAAAGAAATGTTGCCAAAGACAAAACATTGAATATCATTATTGCTATCGATTTTTTCAATAATGAGAAAATCGCTGACAATAAAGCAAAAATTGCAAAAGCAGAAATCATAACCACACAGGTAATACTTACAGCTTGTGCATTTTGTGCAGCAGCAGTTGAAGAATAAATCTTACCAAATTCAAATAATGAAATATTCACAGCGTCTTTGTTTGTCATTCCAATTTCTTCTGCATACATTGTATCAGGAAATTTTTCAAGTTGCTCTCTATATTTTTCCGTAGCTGATGCAAAGGGCAGAAATAATGTTGCGATTAACATTATCGAACCGATTAACGCAATTATACAAGAAATCAAGCGTTTATCCATTTTAAAACCAGCTTTCTTTACTTCAATTTTTTCTGACATAGACTTTTCCCCCTAAAATAATTTTGTAATGATAGAAATTAGTTCTTTATTTGGCACAGATATTCATAAAACAACTTGCTTTATATGATTTTTAATATGAATCATCTGCACCGTAAATTTTCCCATAATTTACACACCCCCTTATTTTTAAAAATTTTATCTATTAATACTTTAACCGCCTTTATTTTAACATATGAATATTTGAAATTGGTTTTGTGACTGCAAAAGAAAAACAGCACTTAGAAATATCCTTCTAAATGCTGTGAATTTATTTGTTTTTTATAGCTCTTTAATATCAGTAATTAAGCCAATATCCTTATATTTCTCATTTGCCTTTTTTATTATTTTTATAGTTTCAGAATATTTTTCTTTATTGTCTGTAAAGTAGTATACATCTACTAAATATGTATATAGCTCCATTTTCTTTCGGATAAATGGAATAATCTCATCATTCTCCTCACATAATTTTATTCCAAAAAGCAAACATTTTTCCGCTTTCTTTTCTTGTCCAGATTCAAGTGAAATATTCGCACTTGGAATAATTATATTATCAATGAAATCCAAGTCATTTTCACAAATCGCACTTTCTATCTCATAAGCCTTATGAATATACTTAGAAACTATTTTTCCATTTGGCTCAACATAAGTATAATACCAAGCACAAGTCAGATAGTAGCCACAACCAAGCTCAGTATATTCATAGGCTTCTTTTTTTATTATATCATCTACTTTATTAAGCAACCAATCAATTCTGAATTTCATTTTCGGATTACTTCTTATCAGTATATTTGCCTTACATCTTAAATACTCAGCAAGAAGCTTTTTTCCATCTTGATGATAAGATTTTTTCATATACCTGATTGCCTTATCAAGATTTTTCATCAGCAAAGACAATACTTTTGCATCCTCTTTATTTCTTGTATCATACCACCCCTCAAGCTTATAATCATAATAACCCACTAAAAGATAGTAATATTGCCCTTTTATGTGGTCATCAGAAAATGCATTTATAACATCTTCTGCACTAATAATACATTCATATGCTTTATCTAAATCACGCTGTTCCTCATAAATTTCAGAAATAAACTCATATAATTTGATTACTGCATTGCCATTCAAATCGCCACGATTTTTTATCAGCTCTATGGCATTATTGAGTATATAGCTTTCCCTATAACGAGGCATTGCAGATAATACTTCAAAAAATAATTCCCTATATGGATTTTGACTTGCAAGTTCTTTATCTTTCTTACAACATTCCAAAAATTCTTCACACAAATGCAAAGCCTTTCTTTTGTCTTCCTTTAGCACCTTTTTTAGCTCTATCATAATATAAGCTGAAGCTTTTCTGAATGTATCAGTAATTTTCCAACCTTTAACAGCCTCAGCAATAACTGGGTGCATTACAATTTTATAATTATTTATGGAAATCCAGCCGTCTGTTGTCAATTCATTTATCACATCTTTTGTTCTAAGCCCATATAGAGAAGAAAATAGATTTACCTCTATTCCCTCTATACCAAAAAATGATATTCCCTCTAGAACAGATTTTTTATATTCTGTTATTTGCGATGAAATAAATAGTGTATCTATAATATTCCTTATCGTATCGGTATAAGCTATAAAATCTCTTGTATATGGTACTTTTTCAGGTGCAATTTCTGAAAAACCATTTTTCTCCATCAATTTTTCAGCTTCTGATATAGAAAGAAAGCTATTTGCAATCTGTTTGGCAATCAATTCAAGCACTAAGGTATGCCCTTGAACCTTTTCTATAATACAGTCTATCATAGGATATTCATAAGGCTCAATAGTTCGTCTTAGGTAACTCTCAAACATAGAATACATATCACTTTTTTCCTGTATTGCTTCTATATTAAGGCAAAAGTATTCGCCTTTAAGTATGTCCTTACGGGTAATGATGATAATTTTCCAGCCAAGCTTTAATAATTCTTCTACACCACTGAAATTATCTCCAATAAAATTATCAATAATTAAGATAACCTTTTGATTATGTGTTAATTTACGGGCAATAGCCAACTTTCTGATAAAATATTCATCTGGTTCTTCCTGAGGGCTTTGCATTACTGCATTGATAACAAACTGCCTATCATCAGCAATTGTTTCCTTTAAGGAATGATAAAATTTCAAAGAAATCACAGTATCAAATTTCTGAGCATTATTCGCTAGATAACTTTGTATCAAGGAGCTTTTTCCAATGCCTCCCATTCCTGTAACAAAAAGCAGGCTTTGTCCTGTATTTTCAATCCACTCATTAAGTTTTTGAAGTTCTTTCTCTCTGCCTATAATCGCTTTTGTATAAGATGCATAATAATTGAGAATATATGGAATTGCCGTATCAGCCAGCTTTTCTATTTCTTCAAGCTTTCTGATTACTTGCTGCATATCTTGGTATCTATCCAAATAAAAATTAGCTAATGTATGATGAAAAAAATCCGTCAATTCATAATACATCTTATCCTGAAATGTTTTTGCAGCATATTTTGATTGTTCATAGCTATATTCAGCATATATCCCACAATCTAAAGCTGTTGGGATAGTTCCGAATACAAGATAAAATAAAATTGCACCTACTGCATATATATCTGTATGCTTTCCAACCTTCCTTAGCTTTCCAGTTTGTAATTCTAAAGCCGAAAAACCTTTAGTGTGAGATATTTTATATTCACTATCTTCTGCCCCACTTTTAAATGCAGTTATCGGCACAAGAGAATCAAAGTCAAATAATTGTACAACTTCTTTCGTTCCAGTCAACAAAAAGATATTGTCTGGTTTTAGGTCTAAATATAGATAACCTTTACGATGAACTTTCATAATCACCTTAGCTGTACTTTTCACAACTGCAATACAATCTTTAAGCGATATGAACTTACTATGCGAAAGAGTTTCTCCCTCCTGATAGTTAGTAACAACATAAATGGTGTTATTAAGCTCATAAATATCCACTGTGTTTGATGTAAAATTCGTCAAACCACTTGTGCTAAACAGCTCATTTCCCAAATCAAACGCATGGCACATTTCAGCCTTGCGTTTTTCAAAACTATCCCTATCACTTTCATTAGGGAATAGAAAATTATTTTCACATCTTTCAATATCAAGAGCAAAAGGATAACATTCCTTTATTCTAACAGATTTTTTTACTCCTGAATTATTTACATAAGAGGCATCATATACAATACAAGCCGCCCCTCTTGCAAGCTCTTTTTGAATAGTATATACACAAACTCCATTTGAAGAATTATAAAATCTAAGTTCTGTTTTATCTTTTAATGCAACTCTTGTATCCATAGTTTCACATCTCCATTGATATTTCTACTTAGATTTTACAATGCTTTTTTCGTCAAATGGTTTTTTGAGTGCAAGCCACACTATCAGAAGAAGCCCTCAACTCATCTTCTTTTATTATATAAAGCTCTCTCATAAAATAGCGAAATGTTTCCATTGGATATTCATCTTGCATAGCAAAGAGAAAAATCCAATCATAAGGATTTCCAGCATATAAGGTAGGATAACCTGCATCTATAAGGTATCTGTTTATTTCTGCATAGCATCTTTCATTGTCGTCATCATCAGCACAATAAACTTTAACATTATTTTTTAATAAGCGTTTTGTCCAATATTCATAAAAGACCAACAAAATAATGGTTTTGCGTACTAGCTCATTAGATTTATGTTCTCCTCTTAGTATAGCCTCCAAGCCTTGCCTGTCTGGAAATGAATCTTCTGCCAAAGGGTGCAATAAATCATTGTTTTTCAAAATAGGTTTTAAAGTTCTATCAGTATCAAGAACAAACAAAGGAGAATTATCATAATCAAAATCATACAATCCCAGTATTTGAAGATAAATATCCCATACAGAACGCTTTTTTGATTCTGTCTTATCACCATTATTTATAAGATTAGGAAATAATAAAGCCTTTTCCCTTTCTGCTAAACCCTTAGATTTTTTAATTTCATTCCATATTTTCATTATGTATTTATAAGCTGTTGCATTATTATATCCGAACTGTTCCAGATTATTATTAAAAAATTGTATCAGTTCTTCCTTAGATTTAAACCTATTTATCTCTTTAATAATCGACTCAGTAAATAGCACCTCATCATTAAAATCGACTTTTCCCTTTATATCACTTGGTGCCTTTTCAAGCAAATCTATTGTTTCAGCATAGCTCAATTCATTACTAATCGCATAATAGTAAATTGCTTCCTCAATATAATGGCAATCAAAGCCTCTCTGTAAGCATACTGTTCTGAAAAATTCCTCGCTTTCCTTTAAATCAAGTTTAAAAGCAAAACAAAATTGAAACGCAATTTTTCTTTTTTCAATTCTCTTTTTCTCTGTAAACCATTTCTTTATATTTCTTGGCAAGGGTAAAATATCCGCTTTCTGAAATTTATCCTTAATAAACTCAACCTTTTCATCAATATTCAATATATCTCCGATAAATCCCTTATTAATTATAAAAGTATCCAAAGTTTCATCAAAATCACGAAAAGATTTAGCGACAGAAAGTAGTTCTTCTGTATAGTTATCATCTTCTGGTGAAATTTCGTACTTTATATTTTCAAGTTGTTCAGTATACTTTTCCATTTTCCTTACTCCTATTATTTAAATTTACTTATATATTAAGTTTGTACCTTTATCGTTCAGAATATAGAATTTATAAATTATAATAATATTATACATATAAATAATAATATTGTCGATATTTTCTGAATAAAAAAACAATAAAGTAATCAACAAAAATGGACAAGTCTGTAAAATTAGGAAAACAGAACCCTTCTGATTTAGAATATACATAAGGAGGAATTTTTTAATGTCAAAAAGTTATTAACATATAAGTGTTTATGAAAACAAAACTGACTCAGATTTGAAAAGAAAAAGTTTTGTATAATATTATACAGTTTTAACAAAAAACAATTAAATGGTTTACAATTATTTTCTTATATGCTATAATAGCTGTATCAAATTTACATATGTTTTGTTGAAATTTGTGAATTAAATAAAATTTGATATATACCTTTCAAAACAAATAATATAAGCAAAGATTAGAGGAAATTATATGGAATATGCAGCACATTTTACAGAAGATGGAAGATTACAAACTGTTAAAGAGCATCTCATAAGTGTGGCCGAAAAAGGTAAAAGGGACTCTGAGCTTATAAATATGCCAAGCCTTTATTATCTTGCAGCAATTTTGCACGATATGGGTAAAAACACTGCTCGCAGTGATGAATATCAAAGGACAGTTGGTTCAGGTGGTGAGTGGAACAAAGGTAAGGTTGTACATTCAAATTGTGGCGGAAGATATATATACGAAAAATTTATAAAGAACAATGATTCTGATAAAACAAATAACTATACTGTTGAAATTATTTCTTCGGTTATTATGTCACATCATGGTTTGTTTGATTTTGATTATCCTAAATCAGGCAAAGAAAATGGCTTTGTTACAAAAATAAATAATACAAATTACGATTACAATGAATGTAAAAAGCTTACACTCGATGAGGTTATAAGCGAAAAGGAAATTGAAGAGCTTTATCTCAACGCTAAAAATGAAGTTAATGAATTTCTGAATTTTTGCAGTAAAGACGAAGATAAAAGAAAAGATGGCGAATCTATAGAAAGGATTAAGTTATTTAATTGTTCTTTGCTTATAAGAGTGTTACTTTCAATATTGGTTGATTCTGACCATTCTGATACTGCGGAATTTGTTAATCGGATAGAACGACCTAAGTTATATGGAGATGCAGAATTATGGGAGAAATGTTGCAATTATTTTGAAGAAAAGATTAAGCTGTTTAATAAAGATACTGAACTCAATAAGATAAGAGCAGAAATATCTGATAAGGCATTAGCTTATTCAGAAAATTCTGAAAATATCGTAAGAATGACTGTTCCAACAGGTGGTGGAAAGACTATAAGCTCACTAAGATATGCCATTCATCATGCTAAAAAATTTAATAAGAACAGGATTTTTTATGTTGCTCCTTTTAATTCAATACTTGAACAGAATTATAATGAAATAAAATCTTTTTTGCCTGATGATGTTTCTGTTTTGCCACATTTCGGAGATATGCTTTATTGTAATTATAATGAAAGTTTAGCTACTGAACAAAATATTAAATATATGAGTGAAAATTGGAATTCTTATGTTATAGCTACATCAATGGTGCAGTTTTTAAATTCTCTTTTTGATGGAAAAATAAGTTCAATAAGAAGAATGAGAGGTCTTATAAATTCGGTAATTATTATAGACGAGGTGCAGTCTATTCCATATGAATTTATCAGATTATTTAATATGGCAATGAAATTTCTTGCTTATATATGTAATTGTACAATTGTTTTATGTACAGCAACACAACCACCTTTTGAACATATGGATTATTGTTTAAGGCTTGATGAAAGCTATGAAATGATAAACGGTTTTGAAGATTACAGCGAAAAAATGAGGCGTACAAGAATTATAGATAAAACAATTCCAGGAGGATATACTGCTGATAATGTTGCTGATTTTTTACATTCTCTTTCAGAAGATTGTCGAACTATTCTTTGCGTAGTTAATACAAAAAAAGCGGCTTTTGAGGTGTTTAAGAGTACAAAGCATTTATTTGAAGATGAAAAAATAGTGCTTGTGCATCTTTCAACTAATATGTGTCCTGAACATAGAGCTAATGTTATCAAAAATATGAAAGATGAAATGAAAAATGGCAAGCGTGTTCTTTGTGTAAGTACTCAGCTTATTGAGGCGGGCGTTGATATTTCTTTTGAAACAGTTGTCCGCTCTCTTGCTGGTACAGATAGTATTGTACAGGCGGCAGGCAGATGTAACAGAAATGCTGAAAGAGATATTGGCTATGTTTACATATTGAATATAAGCAATGAATATGAAAATGTTTCAAGCTTGAAAAGCATTCAAAAGGGTAAAAGTGCTACTATTGGTTTGCTTAAACGCATAAAGAAAAAACCAGATGAATATGAGGATTTGCTTGATTTAAAAGCAATAAAAAAGTTTTATATTGATTATTATAAAAATTTTGACAAAAAAGATTTATATGTTGAAGATTTTACATGCTCAATATTTGAAATGCTTTCCACTAATGAAAAAGGCTCATACCATACTAAAACACTTCTTAGGGCGGCTATGAAAACCGCTGGAGAATGCTTTGAAGTTATAACTGATATAAATGAAAGCGTCCTTGTACCCTATAAAGACGGCAAGGAGCTTATATCCGAGCTTTTATCAGAGGGATATAAGGATTATGACGCAATTATAAAAAAGGCCCAGCGATATCTGATAGGATTGCCGAAAAATAAGCTTAAAGACTCTTATATAAGTGTCGATAAGAAAACTGGTATTCGTTTTCTTACAGATGGATATTATGATGAAATATATGGTTTCTCGGAAAATCCTAATTTGGATTTTTGCTATTTCTAAATAAAAAGCCAAAAGCCCTATCTTTCGATAGAGCCTTTGGCAAACTACAATAATAAAGTCAAAGTAATAATTTCAATCCACATAACTAAGATATTAGCTATGACAAAAATATTATAGCCTAAAATAAATTATTTTACAAATTCTATTGACAAGTATAAAAAATCGATATATAATAAATTCAAATTAATAGAAAGGAGTTTGTGAGGTGAAATATAAAAATGAATTTTGTTATAAGGTCTATGGAGATTATGCACTTTTTTCCGACCCTATAACAAGAGTTGGTGGAGAAAAGATGAGTTACCCTATACCTACATATTCAGCTCTTATAGGTATTACAAAAGCTATCTATTTTAAACCGACTTTGCTTTATGTGATTGATTCTGTAAAAGTGCTTAAACCAATAAGAACGGTATCTAAGGGAGTCAGACCAATTAAATACAACGGCGGAAATGACCTCTCAATCTATACCTATCTTACTGATGTTGCTTATGCAGTAAAAGGGCATTTCATTTGGAACGAAAATCGTCCCGAATTTGCAAATGACAGAAATGAGGACAAGCATTATCAAATACTTAAAAGAATGATAAAGCTTGGCGGCAGACGCTCTCCTCAACTTGGTGTTAGCGAGTGTCCAGCATATGTCGAGCCTTGTAATTTTGATGAGGAAAAAAGTTGCTATGATGATGGCAATAACTCGGAAATCTCATTTGGCTTAATGTATCACAGCATAATATATTGTGATGAGGCTATTAACGAAGAAGATAAAGGTAAGATGACTGTTTGTTTCCATACGCCAGTTATGAAAAATGGACAGATTGATTTTATTCGACCTGAGCAATGCACAATTAAGCGTCATATAAGAGATGCTAAACAGAAAGTTTTTGATGCAGAAAAATGTGAGAGTGTTGATACACTTCATACGGAATTATTTAGGGAGGTAGATAAAAATGAGTTGGATAACTGAAACTGCCGCCTTATACGATGAAATCAAGGAAAAGGTTAATAATAGCGATGAATGGGAACCTATTCTTCCGCTTTATCATTCTACAGGTAATGCACAGATACAGGTTACTATTTTTAGCGACGGAACATTTTCACACGCAGAAGTAGTTGATGCTGATGATGCAAAAACTATAATACCTGTTACGGAAGATTCGAGTTCGAGAAGTTCTGGTATTGCACCACATCCACTTTGTGATAAGCTGATTTATATTTCAGGTGATTACAGCACATATGTTGCAAAAGCTAAAAGTAATGCTGATGAATATTTTGTAACATATATCAAGGCTTTAAAGGCTTGGGCAGAGTCGGAGTATTCGGATATTTGTATTACAGCTATATACGATTATCTTAGCAAAAGAATGCTCATAAACGACCTTATAGGCGATGGAATACTGAAATTAAAAGATGCTGTTCTCGATGAAGAATATAAAATAACAAAGTCAGTAAAGCAAATAGATTCATTTGTACGCTTTGTTGTCAATGATTTGGATTCAGGGGAAAATATAAAGGTTTGGAAAAGTAAGGTACTTTTTGATAAATACATAGCTTATTATGAATCTTTAGGCAAGAAAAGAGATTGCCAGCTTTGTTATGCAAGCGGAAAAATCGTTCCTGTAACATATAAACATATGGCTAGAATTCGAAATTCAGGTGATAGTGCCAAACTTATCTCTTCAAACGATGATTCGAATTTTACTTATAGAGGCAGATTTGCAAATAGAGAAGAAGCTTTTGCAGTAGGTGAAATTGTAAGTCAGAAAGCTCATCTTGCTTTAAGATGGCTTATAAAAACTGGTGGCATAAGTGTTGGTGACGAAAAATATGTTGCGTGGGAAAGCCGTCTGAATGAAATACCAAATGTGTTTGGTAGAATAGTGCTTGATGAAAGCGAAAATTCTGGTTCTTTTGTAAAGGATAAGGACGATAAGGTTTATGCAAAAACGGCAGAGCAGTATAAGAATATAATCGAAATGGCAATTAAGGGATATAAAAAAAATCTGAATTTAAATTCTTCAAAGGTTATTCTTATGGCATTAGATTCTGCTACACCTGGCAGACTTTCAATTATTATGTATCAGGAACTTACATCTACTGATTTTTATAAAAATATTCAAGACTGGTATAGCGAAGTATACTGGCATAGTTGCTATAAGACAGATGATGGTGAAGTTATACATTGTGTGCAGACACCTACCCCTATCGAGATTGCAAGATGTGCTTATGGCAATGAGAGAGATGGAGATCTTATTATTGATTATAAATCTGGTATTTTCAAGACGGTAATTAAGCAAATCTATCCTTGCATTACGCTTGGAGCAAGATTTCCAGAGAACATACTGAAAAGAATTTTTACAAAAGCCTCAAACCCTCAGCTTTATAGTGAGCAAAACAACTGGAAAAGGGTTCTTGATGTCTGCTGTGCATTATATAGAAAATATTATGAAGGTGAAGGAGTTGAACTTACTATGGAACTTGATAGAAGTTACAATAATAGAAGCTATCTTTATGGTAGACTTATGGCTGTTGCTGAGAAGCTTGAAACTGATACATATGATGATAACGAGGCAAGAATGACTAATGCGGCAAGATTTATGAACTCGGTTATTGCATCTCCATATAAGTCTTGGGGAAATGTTAGTAAAAGACTTATCCCATATATAAACAAAATACAAAGTAAAAACCCAGGTCTTTGTGTTTATTATCAGAAAGAGCTTAGAGAAATATATAATATGTTTAAAGCTGGAGAATATGAAATGAAAAAGCCTCTGGAGCCTTTATTCTTTATGGGCTACTATGGCGAACAACAATATCTTTATACATCAAGAAAAAATAAAAATGATGATAACAAGGAGGATTTATAATTATGTCAGTACTTAATAACAAGGTGGATTTTGTAGCTTTTATTTCAGTTAATCATGCAAACCCTAATGGTGACCCAATCAATGGTAATCGTCCGAGAGATACAATGGAAGGTTTTGGAGAGATTTCTGATGTCTGCATTAAGCGTAAAATCAGAAACAGACTTCAGGATATGGGTGAATGTGTATTTGTACAATCAGATGAGCGCAGCGACGATGGTTGTAAGAGCCTTAAAGAACGAGCAGATAGCTATGAGGAATTGAAAAAGCTTTCAAAAGGTAAGGAAACAGGCAAAGATGCTTTTGCAAAATTGGCTTGCGAAAAATGGATTGATGTAAGAACATTCGGACAGGTTTTTGCTTTTAAAGGCGATGCTGTTTCGGTAGGCGTAAGAGGCCCTGTGACTATTCAACCTGCATTTAGTCTTGAACCAATTGAAATTGAAGATATACAGATTACTAAGAGCGTTAATAGTGAAAGTAAGTCAGGTAAAGCATCTGATACAATGGGTATGAAGCATAGAGTCAGGTTTGGTATATATGTATTGAAAGGAAGCATCAACTGCCAGCTTGCAGAAAAGACAGGCTTTACAGAAGAAGACGCTGAGAAGATTAAAAACGCAGTAGCAACACTTTTTGAGAATGATTGTTCATCAGCTCGCCCTGAAGGAACTATGAACATTGAAAAGCTTTTCTGGTTTAAGCATAACTGCAAGTCGGGACAATATTCATCAGCAAAGGTACATAACAGCGTTATCGCAAAGGCTTTGTGTGAAGAGCCTACATCAGCTAAGGATTATGAATTTATATATGATGGAAATCTTGAAGGTTTAACTCCGGAAGTGATTGAATGACTTATGATGATGACAACATACTAAGTATATCTGGAATACAACATTTTGTGTTTTGCCGCAGACAATGGGCTTTAATTCATATTGAACAGCAATGGGCAGAAAATTTACTTACTGTTAGCGGCGAAATTATGCACAATAAGGCTCATGACAATACTTTCTCGGAAACAAGAAACGGTGTAATAGTATCAAGAGGAATGCAAGTTGCTTCATATGAACTTGGCATATTCGGCGAATGTGATGTTGTTGAATTTATTCCGTCTGAAAGCGGTGCCTTGCTTTATGATAAGCCTGGAAAATATACTATCATTCCCGTTGAATACAAGCATGGTGAACCAAAGGTATCAGATGCAGATATATTACAGGTTGCCGCACAAGCTTTGTGCCTTGAAAATATGTTTTGTACAAGCATAAATGAGGTGCATATATTCTATGGTAAAACAAAACGCAGACAGAGAATAGAGCTTACTGATGATATAAGAAATCGCTTAAAGAGTGTAGTTGAAGAAATGCATGAACTTTATAGACGAAAATATACACCTAAAGTTAAGCAAAATAAAAATTGCAGAGCGTGTTCACTAAAGGATTTATGCTTGCCAAAGATAACAAAAATAAAAACTGTAAAAAGATATATTTCTGATATGACAAACGAGGATTGAATTATGAAAAAGCTTCTTAATACACTCTATATCAGTTCTCCGGATACATATTTATCACTCGATGGAGAAAATGTTGTTCTATCAAAAGAAAGACAGGAAATAACGAGAGTTCCATTACATAACATAGAATCAATTGTTACTTTGGGATATAGTGGAATGAGTCCTGCTTTGCTTGGAAAATGTGCTGATAATAGTATAGGTGTTTCATTTCTGAGCGGAAGTGGAAGATTCCTTGCAAATGTGGTAGGTTCATATTGCGGTAATGTGATTCTTAGGAAAACTCAATATAAGCTTTCTGATGATGAAAATGCTTGTACTGAAATAGCTAGAAATATGATAGCTGGAAAACTGTATAATTCTCGTTGGGTTATTGAAAGAGCAACTCGTGATTATCCTAATTCGCTTGATATTAATAAATTAAAGAGTGTTTCTGCAAAACTTAAAGATTCAATAGCAAATCTTAATGACTGCAAAAATACCGAACAGCTTAGAGGTATTGAAGGCGAAGCTGCAACGAGATATTTTTCTGTATTTAATGATTTGATTTTACAACAAAAGGAGGACTTTGTTTTTAATGGAAGAAACAGAAGACCTCCAACAGACAGAGTTAATGCTTTGTTATCATTTTCGTATACACTGCTTACAAATATGACTGCTTCAGCTCTTTATTGTGTGGGACTTGACCCATATGTTGGCTTTATGCACAAAGACCGTCCTGGAAGAGTATCGCTTGCACTTGATATGATAGAAGAACTCAGAGCGGTTTTTGCAGACCGTTTTGTGCTTACTGTAATAAATAAAAAAATCGTGAATAAGAATGATTTCTTTATCAAAGAAAATGGAGCGGTCTTGCTTAATGATGATGGTAAAAAGAAAATTATTAAGTCATGGCAGAATAAAAAATCACTTGAAATAAAACACCCATTTTTAGAAGAGAAAGTTGAATGGGGTATGGTTCCTTATGTTCAGTCATTACTTCTTGCAAGATGTCTTAGAGGTGATCTTGATGGTTATCCGCCCTTTATGTGGAAGTAGGTGTAATTTATATGCTTGTGCTTATTACCTATGATGTAAATACTGAAACTACTGACGGCAAAAAACGCTTGCGTAAGGTTGCTAAAGAATGTGTTAACTATGGAAAAAGAGTTCAAAACTCGGTTTTCGAGTGTGTTATGGATGCAGCAACATGCAGGCTAGTCAAAGAAAAACTAATAAATATAATAGATGAGAAATTTGATAGCATAAGATTCTATTACCTTGGAAATAACTATAAAACTAAAGTGGAACATTATGGTATAGATAATACATTCGATGTGGAGGGAGTGTTGCTATTTTAGTGCGAATAGTAAGCTTACATAAATTTACAAGGATATTCGCACCATAAAAATATAATTTTGCAAATCTAATATTAAATCTGCTTTTATATACCTAACTATAATTTTGTGAAAAAGTGCAGATACATAGTTGATTTAAGAGTAAATATTATGTTGGATTTTGCTGTCGCTCTCCTCACGGAGAGCGTGGATTGAAATTCCAAGCACAACATTTTCCTCGTCGGGTCGAGCCGCGTCGCTCTCCTCACGGAGAGCGTGGATTGAAATAACGCAAAAGGTAAATGCACACAAGTTATACTTGCGTCGCTCTCCTCACGGAGAGCGTGGATTGAAATCATTACTTGCTGTGCTGCTTTTGATATGCTGAAAGTCGCTCTCCTCACGGAGAGCGTGGATTGAAATTCCCAGTCGGACATACAACTATTGTCCGTCGTAGTCGCTCTCCTCACGGAGAGCGTGGATTGAAATCATCACGGCCGCAAAACAGGAATACACCGAAAAAGTCGCTCTCCTCACGGAGAGCGTGGATTGAAATAATATGTTAGTTGGTGCTAAACCGTCAATTATTCGCGTCGCTCTCCTCACGGAGAGCGTGGATTGAAATAACCGGATTCAAAAAAGTATACCCGGATTTATTCAGTCGCTCTCCTCACGGAGAGCGTGGATTGAAATTTGATTATGTTTTACGTTTACTTGATACCGGTACACGGTCGCTCTCCTCACGGAGAGCGTGGATTGAAATACAGTACGCAAAAGCGTTTATAACTTGTTTCTCGAGTCGCTCTCCTCACGGAGAGCGTGGATTGAAATCTTGACGCTCCGTTTGAAATATCAGCGAAGTGTTGTCGCTCTCCTCACGGAGAGCGTGGATTGAAATATCTTATATGCAAAATTTAATCTTTGAAAGATTGAGTCGCTCTCCTCACGGAGAGCGTGGATTGAAATTTATTTTATTTAGACGCAGCCATTTAGACGCAGCCGTCGCTCTCCTCACGGAGAGCGTGGATTGAAATTTTTGCAAGGATACCATATATCAATGGTCATATGTCGCTCTCCTCACGGAGAGCGTGGATTGAAATCGTTTTGTATACCTTATGATATTTATAACTTATTTGGTCGCTCTCCTCACGGAGAGCGTGGATTGAAATCAAATTTGCACTTGAATTATGTCAAAATATTGATGAGTCGCTCTCCTCACGGAGAGCGTGGATTGAAATATCATCACACTTAGAAACGAACGAGAAATAGTCAAGTCGCTCTCCTCACGGAGAGCGTGGATTGAAATCTCATCCCACTCAAAGCCTGTATAGTTTCTTCCTGTGTCGCTCTCCTCACGGAGAGCGTGGATTGAAATTTTGTGTTCATTTAGCTAAAACTTATGTTAAATGTCGCTCTCCTCACGGAGAGCGTGGATTGAAATCTGTTCTTGCAGCTTGTCAGCTTAATAGAAACGGGTCGCTCTCCTCACGGAGAGCGTGGATTGAAATCGCTTATAAGACTGTTAGCGAGGGTGGAGAGCTTGTCGCTCTCCTCACGGAGAGCGTGGATTGAAATTAATCTTAATCGTTTTAGAAAAAAGATAGCTAATGTCGCTCTCCTCACGGAGAGCGTGGATTGAAATACCCCGGAACAATTAGAAGAAATGCAAGAAATCAATGTCGCTCTCCTCACGGAGAGCGTGGATTGAAATTCAAAAAATAAAAAGGCCCTACAAAAGATAATTTCTGTCGCTCTCCTCACGGAGAGCGTGGATTGAAATTCGGATAAAAAAATTAAACGCCTTAAAGCTAAATTGTCGCTCTCCTCACGGAGAGCGTGGATTGAAATGCCAAGTGGCAAGTCGAGCGGCACAGGTAGTAAAGGTCGCTCTCCTCACGGAGAGCGTGGATTGAAATAAGATAATACGGAGCAGTATTACTAAACGCAAATTGTCGCTCTCCTCACGGAGAGCGTGGATTGAAATCAGATAAGTATTTATAATAAAAAAATAATAATCAAGTCGCTCTCCTCACGGAGAGCGTGGATTGAAATTGCAATAGGTGAAAGCTCACTTGCAGTATTAGTTGAGTCGCTCTCCTCACGGAGAGCGTGGATTGAAATGATAAAATCACTTGCACTAAGCGACTTTGCAAGAGTCGCTCTCCTCACGGAGAGCGTGGATTGAAATTCATCATCTATTGACAGCTGTCCTGGCAATACACCAGTCGCTCTCCTCACGGAGAGCGTGGATTGAAATCGATAGCATTGACATCGTCATTATCCATAGTAAGGTCGCTCTCCTCACGGAGAGCGTGGATTGAAATTATTGTCGCATCAAGGTTTGCTGTCAGTTTGTTTGGTCGCTCTCCTCACGGAGAGCGTGGATTGAAATTTATATAAACACTTGGATAGCTCACGACACAGAGCGTCGCTCTCCTCACGGAGAGCGTGGATTGAAATTGAACGGTCGTGTAACTGCTCTAATACAGTTTTAGTCGCTCTCCTCACGGAGAGCGTGGATTGAAATAGTACCTCAATGGCTTTGAGAAGTCAATATATTGGTCGCTCTCCTCACGGAGAGCGTGGATTGAAATGTATCAGTGGTTGGATTAAGTCTACGACGGCTTGTCGCTCTCCTCACGGAGAGCGTGGATTGAAATAAATTTTATCCCACTTTTTAAAGCAAGATTTAAAATAGTCGCTCTCCTCACGGAGAGCGTGGATTGAAATATACTTTTTAACCCACCCCCTACCTCCTGCGATTGTCGCTCTCCTCACGGAGAGCGTGGATTGAAATGCAAATTTGGGGACAAGCAGGGTTTACCGCTCAAGAGGTCGCTCTCCTCACGGAGAGCGTGGATTGAAATTAAAAATGTTAAAACAAACAAAAACACATTAATTGGTCGCTCTCCTCACGGAGAGCGTGGATTGAAATTTGCCAGCCATCGGGCAACCAATACACCCCACACGGTCGCTCTCCTCACGGAGAGCGTGGATTGAAATTCACCGCACGCTTGGTAACAAACTGTCTTATCTTGGTCGCTCTCCTCACGGAGAGCGTGGATTGAAATTGTACTTGCCTGGCTCCCAGCATATCAGCTGGCTTTGTCGCTCTCCTCACGGAGAGCGTGGATTGAAATTTACTTTTGCGAAGTTTTGCAAGTTTTGATTCTGTGTGTCGCTCTCCTCACGGAGAGCGTGGATTGAAATCTCTTGTGCGTTTGGAGGTAACTCAACATCTATTGGTCGCTCTCCTCACGGAGAGCGTGGATTGAAATATTATGAGCGAAAATACGATAATATGCAAAAACAGTCGCTCTCCTCACGGAGAGCGTGGATTGAAATCGCAAAAAATGACATAAAGGAAAGTAAAGGAAAGGAAGTCGCTCTCCTCACGGAGAGCGTGGATTGAAATGGAAGTTTATATATGATAATCATATTAGATACTCAGTCGCTCTCCTCACGGAGAGCGTGGATTGAAATATCAATACAAATACCGCTATTGATGTATTTAACAGCGTCGCTCTCCTCACGGAGAGCGTGGATTGAAATTGCATCAAGGTCTACCTCTGATAGAGACAAGCCTGTCGCTCTCCTCACGGAGAGCGTGGATTGAAATAAGACTTGAACAGAAGTTAAATGCCGTTACCCCTGTCGCTCTCCTCACGGAGAGCGTGGATTGAAATTCGATGTTGTTTTGATAAGCTTGTCAAAGTAATGTCGCTCTCCTCACGGAGAGCGTGGATTGAAATTTGGGTGTCGGAACATTTGCCCGAGGTGACATCAGGTCGCTCTCCTCACGGAGAGCGTGGATTGAAATATCAACAGCAAGTCCAACATTTATGTAATCAACGTCGCTCTCCTCACGGAGAGCGTGGATTGAAATTTGACTATCCTGTTTTTAAGCTTAATTATGACACGTCGCTCTCCTCACGGAGAGCGTGGATTGAAATAAAAAAGGTAATAAGCCATAGTTTGCACAATATGGTCGCTCTCCTCACGGAGAGCGTGGATTGAAATCGCAGCAGATAAGAAATTATCACTTACTATTGGGTCGCTCTCCTCACGGAGAGCGTGGATTGAAATTTAAGGGATTTAAAGACCTATCGTAACGAAATGGTCTCGTCGCTCTCCTCACGGAGAGCGTGGATTGAAATGCGTTGAAATACAGCTACGCAAGGAGCGTGCTGTGTCGCTCTCCTCACGGAGAGCGTGGATTGAAATTTACTGGTCGGATAAAGATGAAAAAATGATTACTGTCGCTCTCCTCACGGAGAGCGTGGATTGAAATTCTACCCCTCTGTTAGTACGAGGGGTTCTCGCCTGGTCGCTCTCCTCACGGAGAGCGTGGATTGAAATTATTACACCATCAGGGATATTTATGCTTTCAAGAGTCGCTCTCCTCACGGAGAGCGTGGATTGAAATTTAACTCCTTTTTGTTATATATGTAGATTTTATCAGTCGCTCTCCTCACGGAGAGCGTGGATTGAAATAGTTGATATTGAGTTTGACCGCAAGGGTAAGATTGTCGCTCTCCTCACGGAGAGCGTGGATTGAAATGAGCTTGCTGTGATAATAGGTTTATGGATTGCAAAGTCGCTCTCCTCACGGAGAGCGTGGATTGAAATAATAGAACAATAGTGTTCTAAAAGAAATTATACCGTCGCTCTCCTCACGGAGAGCGTGGATTGAAATTGATTTTTTGAGTGTGTCACCTTATAGTTATCTTAAGTCGCTCTCCTCACGGAGAGCGTGGATTGAAATGCAAGGGGGCAGGTACAAACTACAACATAATTACCGTCGCTCTCCTCACGGAGAGCGTGGATTGAAATATCTCTATCAACAAAGTAATAACAATCGTCAATGCGTCGCTCTCCTCACGGAGAGCGTGGATTGAAATTCCGACATACGCTGAAATACATCCGCACCCCATGTCGCTCTCCTCACGGAGAGCGTGGATTGAAATCAGCATTAACAGTAGCTATTGTTCTGCGTTCATTTAGTCGCTCTCCTCACGGAGAGCGTGGATTGAAATTACAACATTAGAATCTCCGAAAGCATTAAGTCCGGTCGCTCTCCTCACGGAGAGCGTGGATTGAAATCCTTTGAGAGACAATTAGCTGTGCTTGCGATAGATTGTCGCTCTCCTCACGGAGAGCGTGGATTGAAATGGTTCCTGTGCTGTGTCTTTCGCAACTGACGAAAGTCGCTCTCCTCACGGAGAGCGTGGATTGAAATTCTGGTGCAGAATCTGGATAGACAATAAAAGTCCAGTCGCTCTCCTCACGGAGAGCGTGGATTGAAATCGGATTGTCTAAATGTGCCATATAACGAACTAAGTCGCTCTCCTCACGGAGAGCGTGGATTGAAATATAGAATTATAAGTTGTTTCTGTATAACTAGTTAAGTCGCTCTCCTCACGGAGAGCGTGGATTGAAATTGTTAGTACCCGCTTTAGTTTTACCGCCCCCAATGTCGCTCTCCTCACGGAGAGCGTGGATTGAAATACCTCCTTTTATTATATTATAACATATTTGTTGCGTCGCTCTCCTCACGGAGAGCGTGGATTGAAATCGTTACATTGTCTTATTGGATACCAATATGATACGTCGCTCTCCTCGCGGAGAGCGTGGATTGAAATTCGGTGGCAAGGTGATGTTAAGACTTGTAATGTACGCGTCGCTCTCCTCGCGGAGAGCGTGGATTGAAATGTAAAATTTACAGAGTTAGGCAATATTACGGAATTGTCGCTCTCCTCGCGGAGAGCGTGGATTGAAATAACAAAAACAAAATTTTTGAGTAGATACTCTCTGGTCGCTCTCCTCGCGGAGAGCGTGGATTGAAATATTTGCGTAATCAATTAATTTGTTACGCTTTGTGTCGCTCTCCTCGCGGAGAGCGTGGATTGAAATGTATCGCTGGTACTGTCGAAGGGTTACTCCGATGAGGTCGCTCTCCTCGCGGAGAGCGTGGATTGAAATCTCTGGTCGTTGGTGCTACTGTTGCGTATCTTCGTCGCTCTCCTCGCGGAGAGCGTGGATTGAAATTAAGTAAAAGTATAACTGAAAGGGGGTGAAAATGTCGCTCTCCTCGCGGAGAGCGTGGATTGAAATGTCGCTGTTTAAGTATAATAAGAGGTTTTCATCTGTCGCTCTCCTCGCGGAGAGCGTGGATTGAAATCCTAAATCAGAAACAGTCAACGGTAATGAAGCCGAAGGTCGCTCTCCTCGCGGAGAGCGTGGATTGAAATTATGCAAAATTGTATAGTTTCTATTTCGTCGCTGGTCGCTCTCCTCGCGGAGAGCGTGGATTGAAATCAGCAATATGGGATAGAAACTCAATATTTGCGGTGTCGCTCTCCTCGCGGAGAGCGTGGATTGAAATTTTAAGCTGTTGTCAAGTAAATATCAAAATATAGGTCGCTCTCCTCGCGGAGAGCGTGGATTGAAATCGAATACATATCTTGTCACCTCCTTTTGCTTGCGTCGCTCTCCTCGCGGAGAGCGTGGATTGAAATCAATGGATTTTGAACCTGTTAAGTTAAGAAAAAAAGCGTCGCTCTCCTCGCGGAGAGCGTGGATTGAAATCTTTCCTCCTCGGGTGCCAAGAAGCCAGTCTACACTTGTCGCTCTCCTCGCGGAGAGCGTGGATTGAAATTCTCAACTGTCAATAGTTTTCTTTAAAAAATTTGAGTCGCTCTCCTCGCGGAGAGCGTGGATTGAAATTGACAAAAAATCATCCACTACGTGTCTGTAGTGCGTGTCGCTCTCCTCGCGGAGAGCGTGGATTGAAATGCTTTTGTCATAAACGCTCCAAGTCATTGCGTCACGTCGCTCTCCTCGCGGAGAGCGTGGATTGAAATATCAAGTTATCCCCCTTTTGCACGAGCGAGCGTTTGTCGCTCTCCTCGCGGAGAGCGTGGATTGAAATTTGTGTCTGATGACGGAACAATGAAATTAGACAGCGGTCGCTCTCCTCGCGGAGAGCGTGGATTGAAATTCTCCCTGCTCAGGCGGACAGGAAAGGAAAGGGATAGTCGCTCTCCTCGCGGAGAGCGTGGATTGAAATAAGAAGAAAGATACAGCCTTGCGAATACCGAAAAAGTCGCTCTCCTCGCGGAGAGCGTGGATTGAAATTCTTAATCTTGTAACATACATTATTAATACCTCCTGTCGCTCTCCTCGCGGAGAGCGTGGATTGAAATAAACGCTATCTCAACAACAATTATGTAGCTCGTCAAGTCGCTCTCCTCGCGGAGAGCGTGGATTGAAATATAAAAACACCTGTTACATTACAATGCTTTGTTACAGTCGCTCTCCTCGCGGAGAGCGTGGATTGAAATAAAATAGAGAGAAGATTTATAACCATTGAAACCTTTGTCGCTCTCCTCGCGGAGAGCGTGGATTGAAATAAGAAAGGGGAAGAAATGTTTTCTTATATGTTTGGGTCGCTCTCCTCGCGGAGAGCGTGGATTGAAATTCTTAAATCTCTTAATCTCTTGTAATAGTAACCCAGTCGCTCTCCTCACGGAGAGCGTGGATTGAAATTGTGCATATAAAAGCCGAAAAACTTTGTGAATTAGTCGCTCTCCTCACGGAGAGCGTGGATTGAAATTCCTTTACTAATCAGCGTTTTGGCACTGGTAGTTTGTCGCTCTCCTCACGGAGAGCGTGGATTGAAATACAAATTTGATAAGAAAAAAGCGTCTTGTTATGACACGTCGCTCTCCTCACGGAGAGCGTGGATTGAAATTAGCTTCTTTCTCCTCCTGCTCAGGCGGACAGGTCGCTCTCCTCACGGAGAGCGTGGATTGAAATAATGAATGATTTGAAATGTATTCATACCAATTCTGTCGCTCTCCTCACGGAGAGCGTGGATTGAAATAAGACTTGATTATCATAGTGCTACAAGTCAAGATGTCGCTCTCCTCACGGAGAGCGTGGATTGAAATCGAAAAAAGACTTGCCCATTCCACAACATCAGACAGTCGCTCTCCTCACGGAGAGCGTGGATTGAAATGTGTAATCTCAAGCGGTGACACTGTACAATTAAATTGTCGCTCTCCTCACGGAGAGCGTGGATTGAAATAAACTCCCAGTCAAGCCGTCCGAACTGAATATCAGTCGCTCTCCTCACGGAGAGCGTGGATTGAAATAGCTCGATTATATGGACGAAGAAAATATAATCGGTCGCTCTCCTCACGGAGAGCGTGGATTGAAATTTTGCTGTATCGATATTCTTTGTTTTATTACAAGGTCGCTCTCCTCACGGAGAGCGTGGATTGAAATTGTAAATCCCTCCATTGATTGGCTGTACGACTGAGTCGCTCTCCTCACGGAGAGCGTGGATTGAAATAGCTGGCTTATGGGGTAAGTCCGGAAACATCTGGGTCGCTCTCCTCACGGAGAGCGTGGATTGAAATACCTGTTTTTTGTGAGTGCTGAGTATCCCAGACATGTCGCTCTCCTCACGGAGAGCGTGGATTGAAATATGGTCACCACCACTCTTAAAATAAAATAACAACGTCGCTCTCCTCACGGAGAGCGTGGATTGAAATCATAATTGCAAATCAATCCTCCGCTGACACGCTCGGTCGCTCTCCTCACGGAGAGCGTGGATTGAAATAAGAACATGAAGGCACAGTTGAAATAAAAATTGTGTCGCTCTCCTCACGGAGAGCGTGGATTGAAATCTGGTATCTTCGCTGCACAGATGTCGCAGTTATAGTCGCTCTCCTCACGGAGAGCGTGGATTGAAATTTTGCAACTGCAAAGCTCCCTGGAGATTACATAGGTCGCTCTCCTCACGGAGAGCGTGGATTGAAATGTCATTGGATTGATCTTAATTACTCGTAAAATGATTGGTCGCTCTCCTCACGGAGAGCGTGGATTGAAATGATGTAATGACTACAGACGGAAAAACAACTCACAGGTCGCTCTCCTCACGGAGAGCGTGGATTGAAATATCACTTTTCACCTTTGTGTCAATACCCCTTTTAGTCGCTCTCCTCACGGAGAGCGTGGATTGAAATTTGGCTAACTTTTTGCGTGTTGTATCGTCTACAGGTCGCTCTCCTCACGGAGAGCGTGGATTGAAATAATTATGTTATCCATTTTTCGTACCTCCGTTATTGTCGCTCTCCTCACGGAGAGCGTGGATTGAAATAAATCTCACTAATGTCACTCTTGGTAGCGGATTTGTCGCTCTCCTCACGGAGAGCGTGGATTGAAATAGAACTTAAAGATTTTATGATATTGTTGGATTTCAGTCGCTCTCCTCACGGAGAGCGTGGATTGAAATAAGCCGTGAGGTTTTGGAGGATTTGAAAGATGACGTCGCTCTCCTCACGGAGAGCGTGGATTGAAATAGCAATAGTCAGAAATATAAAGGCTTGTCTCTATGTCGCTCTCCTCACGGAGAGCGTGGATTGAAATAAGACCTCATACAGCGTTTTTAGTTGGCTTGAGGGGTCGCTCTCCTCACGGAGAGCGTGGATTGAAATTTCGGATTAATTAATTGAAAGGGGGTGTAAATGTCGCTCTCCTCACGGAGAGCGTGGATTGAAATTATCTCTGACAGTTTGCGTCGCTTTGTCCCACGGGTCGCTCTCCTCACGGAGAGCGTGGATTGAAATTGCACTTGCGTCACTAACAGCAGGAGTTGTTACGTCGCTCTCCTCGCGGAGAGCGTGGATTGAAATCATATATAAGGCTCCCACTTTTACTTTTGAGAGCTGTCGCTCTCCTCGCGGAGAGCGTGGATTGAAATAGTAAATTTTAACCCGCATAGGGAAAGGAGTAATTTTGTCGCTCTCCTCGCGGAGAGCGTGGATTGAAATTCAATTAGCCATTTTGCAATACTTTTGTTATCGTGAAAGTCGCTCTCCTCGCGGAGAGCGTGGATTGAAATTTAAATCCTCGTGCGTTACGTGCTCAATGTAAGTGTCGCTCTCCTCGCGGAGAGCGTGGATTGAAATGAAAGAGCAAAAATAAATTTAGAAAGGTGGTGAACGTCGCTCTCCTCGCGGAGAGCGTGGATTGAAATCAAGTGTGCAGCCAATAATTCCAGTACAACCCCTCGTCGCTCTCCTCGCGGAGAGCGTGGATTGAAATAACAAGACCTCTAATTTGTTTGTCTAACATTGTATGTCGCTCTCCTCGCGGAGAGCGTGGATTGAAATTTCTGGTACCTTGTCTATACCAACGCTTTTACCAGTCGCTCTCCTCGCGGAGAGCGTGGATTGAAATATGATATTGAGCATATGATGTATACTTATGCCTGTCGCTCTCCTCGCGGAGAGCGTGGATTGAAATAATGTAAATCAAATAACAATATCTCAATACGAAAGGTCGCTCTCCTCGCGGAGAGCGTGGATTGAAATACAACAGACGGTACTTATGATATTGGTGCTTCTGGTCGCTCTCCTCGCGGAGAGCGTGGATTGAAATATCGTTGAAACCCTTACACATCAAAACTTCTGATGGTGTCGCTCTCCTCGCGGAGAGCGTGGATTGAAATATATTGTCCTCCTTAATAATAGTATCAGCAAAGCCGTCGCTCTCCTCGCGGAGAGCGTGGATTGAAATTCGCTACATATTGCTTTGTAGCGAGAATATATGAGTCGCTCTCCTCGCGGAGAGCGTGGATTGAAATTGTTAGTAACTGGGAAAATGGAATAAGCAGACCAGGTCGCTCTCCTCGCGGAGAGCGTGGATTGAAATTTGTAATGCGTTAAACGTCCTGTATATTAAAGTGTGTCGCTCTCCTCGCGGAGAGCGTGGATTGAAATTTGCAAATTTTTAAAATTAAGCAAATCTACTCCAGTCGCTCTCCTCGCGGAGAGCGTGGATTGAAATAATCAGCTCAGGCGGTACAAGGTCAAGTCTTGGCGTCGCTCTCCTCGCGGAGAGCGTGGATTGAAATTGTACGATAATTAAAATCATTAAATAAATTTACTGTCGCTCTCCTCGCGGAGAGCGTGGATTGAAATTCAATGGAACAGGAAAGGGAAGAAATATTGCCGAAAGTCGCTCTCCTCGCGGAGAGCGTGGATTGAAATAGATTGTCAGTAGATTCAGCAGCACTACTCGACGTCGCTCTCCTCGCGGAGAGCGTGGATTGAAATTGCTTTTGCAGTAGATGGAACATCATCAACATCATCGTCGCTCTCCTCGCGGAGAGCGTGGATTGAAATAAAGTGACCTTATGGGTTATGTAATGATAGCTGTACGTCGCTCTCCTCGCGGAGAGCGTGGATTGAAATTCTTTGGGTTACTTGCATAGGCATTTACTACGGTTGTCGCTCTCCTCGCGGAGAGCGTGGATTGAAATAACAAGTCTTATAGGAGCTAAGGGTGGATATGTAGTCGCTCTCCTCGCGGAGAGCGTGGATTGAAATTAAAACTCGTTATTATGAATTTAGAGGTGGTTCCGTCGCTCTCCTCGCGGAGAGCGTGGATTGAAATTTACCATTATAGAGTGCATCACCGATAGTATTACGTCGCTCTCCTCACGGAGAGCGTGGATTGAAATATTATGGGCTATTGACTTTTAGTCCAAAAAGTGCGTCGCTCTCCTCACGGAGAGCGTGGATTGAAATTTTTAAATGATGTGCGAAGCCTCCCTTATCTTGCTTGTCGCTCTCCTCACGGAGAGCGTGGATTGAAATGTGTTTTACGATTTTGAAAATGTGGATAATGATTGTGTCGCTCTCCTCGCGGAGAGCGTGGATTGAAATTTGGTATAAAAAGCGATAACCAATATGTAAATCTTGTCGCTCTCCTCACGGAGAGCGTGGATTGAAACTTTAAGTCTATGGCTAATAAGGCAGGCTAATCAAGTCGCTCTCCTCACGGAGAGCGTGGATTGAAATTCAGCTTGACTCTTTGTCACGCAGGGAACTTGAGTCGCTCTCCTCACGGAGAGCGTGGATTGAAATCCTCGTATGTCATTTCTTTTTTTTGGTGCTTGGGTCGCTCTCCTCACGGAGAGCGTGGATTGAAATTTATGTTTTTGTGACACTCACAATTAAAAATTGTGGTAGGACTGTGAAGAAATTTCTTTTGACATGTATAGTCAAAAGATGTATCAACATCTACATATCCTGTTCGTACAAAGTGGTTGTTTATGAAGGTTTTGTTGTCAAGATACATATAGCACATAAGATTATTTTCTGCATCATATTTTACAGTATCATACCTCAAGAATATCTTTCGTTTACGAAATTTCTCCTGTAAAAACCTGATGGCTTTTCCTTGATATAGTGGGTTAGACTTGATACCTAACAGACGAACTACAAGTCCATTGCTAAATTCGATTTTATCAGATGCAATTACTTGCTTTACGCTAAAGAGTTCATTGCGTTTTGTTTTTGTCTTAGCAATCTTTGAACCAAATTGAAGTTTTTTCATATCAACTTTCTTATCCATTCTATAAGGAAGCTGATTAAAAGATGAAATGTTTCCAATTTCGTCTTCTATAAAAATACCTTTGTGTCATCGTCTAAATTAAACTGATCTACTCCCAATTTATCGCGAATGATGGGTTCAAAATTTTTGTTAATTTCATAACCGATAGAGTTTCTTCCAAGATTCTTTGCAGCAAGAGATGTCGTGCTACTACTGGCAAACGGATCAAATACAGTTTCTCCCGCAAAAGAAAACATTTTAATTAATCGTTTAGGTAGTTCTTCGGGAAACATAGCTATATGTCCCATTTGTTTAACGCCGTTAAAATTCCAATGCGAAGAAAAATATTGATTCCACTCTTCTTTGATAATAATAGATTGTTCTTCCTGCTGTTTTGTTGGTTTTGGCGCATTACCCAACTTCTTGAAAATCAAAATGAATTTATAATCCATCTTTAATATTTCATTACGAGGATACGGATAATTACCCATAATTGCCCCTCCGCCAGAGGTGTTCATTATGGTAGTTTTTTGCCAAATAATAGCTCACATATAATCCATACCTAAAGTTTCACAAAAGCGAATTATCTCTGTTCTAATAGGAATGACCTTATATCTTCCATAATACACAGAGCGGGCAAATTGGTCTCCGATATTAATACACAATATACGATTGCACTCTTTCCATACTAAATTTAAATTGTTGATATATTCTTAGTAGCTGTCGTTAAATTTTATTTGATTTTTGTATCATATTTTTAACTACCAGTACGAAGGTGATGTTATAATTAACTATACAGATTTATCTTTAATCTGATTGAGCGAACGACTATCGCCAAATATAATTTTATGTTCAGTCATAACAAAATCCTTTCTATTTAACAAGTTCTCCATTACTTAAAACAAAGTACTGTTCGTATGTAACATTCAAAGCCTTCGCAATTTGGTTAAGCTCATCTTGAGTGATCGTATTTCTTTTGAGTTTTGCATTAAAATTTTGTGTTGTCTGGTTAATTCTACGTGCAAGTTCAGATAAGCTTACACCTGTTCTTACACACAAAACACGGATTTGTTCTGATGTAGTCATAAATTTTCCTTTCAAGGCTTATCGTATTTACTATAAACTATTTGATTTATAATGCCAATCATTCAGCTGTCGATAAAAGAAAATTAGCGACAGAGATTTCTCTCTGCCGCTGTGGTATTTATATGGTATAAATTAACTCAGCATTTATGATTTCTGTTGCTTGATTACGGATATTGTTCATTTTCTGTACCCAAAGCATTTGATTGTCGGCTTTGAATTTTTCTTTTACATTTTCTTTTTCGGCTAAGTCTTTTACCAGGCGAGTGAAGAGGTGTTGTGCTTGGATTTCAATATCTGCAAGGTAGCTGTTCAATTTACCACTTGTGAGCAAATTATAGTACAGCACTTTATGATTTTGTTTCAAATATCGTTCATGCCTCAATGACCATACGCCGATATTCGCTTTCTTTTCTTCCGCTGATAAGGATAGGTCGGGTAACATATAGTCGCCCACCTGCGTATAAGTACCGCCTTGCTTTTCAAAAATTGTGTTTGCCATTTTGTTTTACATCCAAAAATTTATTTATCTTGAGCGTGGCTTTTCACGCTTTTGACATTTTATATTTCTTGCCTGTTCAAGCAACTCGTCAATCTGTTTATGCCCGAAAACTTTACGCAAAAGCTTGTAATCCTTGACCTCTGAACGCAGATTTTCGTTTTCGCTTTTTAGTTTACTGTTGATTTTCGTCTGCATTGCGTTTTCACGATACAGATTTGCATTAGTAAAATTCAGTCTGTAGTAATTGTCCCAAGCCTCAAAGCAGCGAGCCAATGCTGTTTTAACCAGCGACTTTAATTTGCTTATGAGAGGCTCGGCAATTTTTGTTTATACGTCTTTGCAGTCATAAAGCCTTGCGGCTCGGAGAACTGATATTCGGGTGCATTATCGAGCATTTCTTCCACATTTTTTAAATTTTCCAAACCATCATCATAATTTAACACTCGCTCGGATAACACATTAAATTTGGCTTGCTTTTCTTCGATTTTAGCACCCAATTGTTCAAGTTCTGCTGTTCTTTCTTGCTTTTTGTAATCAAGAACAGACAAATGTTTTTCGTGCATTCCTTTATATTCCCACTCAATTCCGTGTCGTTCCATAACGAATGCGAGTGCGGATTTTTCTGCGCTTACCCATTGATTCCACTCGGTATCTCCACGAATTCCGCCTTTGAAGCCTTGTGTGGCTAACGCTTGTTTCAGGCTTACTCTCGTATCAAGTCCACGCTTGCTGCCGGTTGTGAACGGAACAAAATCAATGTGCAAATGAGGCGTTGCCTCGTCCATATGCAGATGAGCAGAGAACACTTTTAGGTTAGGATTTCGCTCTTGAAATCCACGGTAATACTCATCTAAAATCTGCCGTGCAAGCTGTCCGTTTTCGCTTTCGGCGCTCATATTTTCCTTATCGCCAATTTGTAAAATCAGTTCGTGGAACGGCTTTTCCTGCTTTGAATTTCTGATTTTCTCATAGTAGTTTTCTATTCTGCGGTCGGCTCTTGTCTGCTTTTCGTTGTATCTTTTTAGTGCGTCATCAAGCAATTCGTGATAGATTTTCTCTATCGGCTCGTTGCAATAATCAATGTTAAGATGACTACGCACGCTACTAAAATGTTTGTCACGGTCGTCACACATTGACACGCCTATTTCATAAGAGATAGTTTTCGTCCGTTATGCGTTCGACTTGCTTTGTAGTGAATGCCATAATCTTTAAGCAGTCGGTTTGCATTTATACTTAACCTCAATGAAAGAACATTTGGTTTAACATCTTCTTCGAGAATTTCGCAGAGTTCGGAAGCTGTACCTTCCCACACTTTACTTTCCGACAAAAGAGTTGTTGCAATTTTTTCAAGTAACGGCTCAGGCGGCTCTTTCCACAATTCTGTTTCGGACTTCTCAAAATTCCAAATTAGTTTTTCGGCATCTCTCACAAGATGAATTTTCATATCTTGTTGATCCCTACCGGCAACATCAAGTGTGGCAAAATACAGATTATCTATTCCCTCCGCACCAAACATTTGAAACAATCGCTTTTGCAAGCGGGGATAGTCATCTTCAAGTGCAAAGTAAAGCACGGTTGACTTTCGCACTTTGTAACCCCATAACGGTGTGCCTGTGCTTATGTGATAAGCAAGCTGTGCCATCATAAAACTTTTACCCACCTTTGGAGAGCCTGCAAAAATATAAGTACCCCTTTGTAGCAAACCGTCTATCAACGGTGTTTGAACATTAAAAACCGTATCATACAACTCGCTCATCGAAACTGTTTTGAGATAAGACGGACTCATTTGCTTTGAAAATTCTTTTTGCATTTCCTCAAGATAATCATCTAAGCTCTTGCCATCCTCATTAAAATCGGTTATACTATCATTACATACATTTGGTGACTGCTCCGTATCTGCGACAACAGATACAATCGGAGTGGTCATTTTTTTATTTTCCATTGTTACCATCTCCTTTCAATCCGTTCATTGTGGTAGCGATAAGGTCAATAGTATCAAGAAGTTCCGGCTCAATGCTCCCACCGACATCAATTCGTTGCAATTCATTAAGGATGAATTCCATTTGAGTTTTAAGAGCCTTGTAAACTCTCGGACTCGGTTGAACTACCACCTCACGCTCCATACATTTGCGATAACAATATTCCTGCTTGGGCAATCCCGAAAGAGCAATGGCTCTGTTCAACTCTTTTTGTTCTTCGGGAGACACTCTGAAAGCTACGGTAATACTGCGAAAACGATTATACTTATCAACATTTTTGGCTGACATAATATCACACTCCTTTATTCATAAAATCAAGTTTTATTGCCATTTCTTTTTGCTTTGACGGGAACAGATGCGCATAGCGATAAGTAATTTCTATACTCTCGTGTCCCACTCGGTCTGCAATGGCGACTGCCGAAAATCCCATATCAATTAAAAGGCTGATATGACTGTGCCTTAAATCGTGAATACGAATACGCTTTACACCTGCAGCTTTTGAACCTCTGTCCATTTCGTGATGAAGATAGCTTTTCGTTATGTTGAAAATACGGTCTTTCCTTTTCAGCCTGTACTGCATATTGAAAAACTCCTGCATTTCAGTACAAAGAAAATCCGGCATTTGTACTGTTCGATTACTTTTCTTTGTTTTCGGTGAAGTAATCATATCTTCACCTTTTATTCGTTGATATGTTTTGCTGATTTTTACCGTTCCCTTTTCAAAATCAAAATCAGCAGGGGTAAGAGCAAGCAATTCTCCCTCACGGATACCTGTCCAATAAAGCACTTGAAAAGCATAGTAAGAAATCGGTTTATCCATCATTACCTCGGAGAACTTTTGATATTCTTCCTTTGTCCAAAATAGCATTTCCTTGCGTTCTTCACTACCCATATTTCCGGCTTTTGCGGCGGGATTGCTATGCAAATCATAAAATCTTACCGCATAATTAAATATGGCAGAAAGTTGATTGTGCAGCGTTTTCAGATAGGATGATGAATAGGGCTTATTCTCCTCATTACGATATGCAAGCATTTCATTTTGCCAAGCTCTTACATCTTTGGTGGTAATCTCATTGATTTTGTAATTTCCAAAATACGGCAGAATTTTCTGCTGAATAATATTTTCTTTTGTTTGCCAAGTGCTTTCTTTTAATCGTGGCTTTTGCTCTTGGCAGTAGATTTCAACAAAGGCGGAAAAGGGCATATCCAGATCTCCCGAATTTTGTTGTTGGAAAGTATGCTCCCACTCCTGCGCCTCTCGTTTGGTATCAAATCCTCGCTTACACTTTGGCTTGCGTTCGCCTTTCCAATTTGTGTATTGAGTCATCACATACCAAGTTCCGTTATCTTTGTTTTTATAAGCCGGCATTATACCTCTCTCCTTTCTGCTCCGTAAACTCTTTCATTAAAATACTGTCGGCTGATGCGTCCTGCAACTGTGATATATCCTTTTGCACTCAACTCATCATTGAGCTGTTTTATAACCTTATATGCATAAGATTTCGATACATCCAATTCCTCTGCAACCTCATCGGCTCTGATAAAAGACTTTTCTGTCATAAAAAACACCTCCTTTATAATTGTTTTGGTTATTTATTGTCGGATACTTTCTGACCGCATTCCGATTTGCCCGAGCGGATACACCATTACCGTGATGTATGACGGTTATTCAATTTTCGCAAACAGCTTAACGCTATTTGCTTAATAATTACACTAAACATATTCCGTTATGTCAAGTGGTTTTCGCAAAAATATTAAACTTTTTTGTTTTATGTTGCTTGACATTGCTTAACTTGTTATGCTATGATGTTTAATAGTAAAGTGAGAGGAGCTATAGTATGGCTATCGGCGAAAGAATAAGATTTTTTAGAAATTTAAAAGGTATGACTCAAAAGTATCTCGGTATGCAGGTGGGCTTTCCGGAGAAAACCGCTGACATTCGTATGGCACAGTATGAATCCGGCTCAAGAACACCTAAAGCTGATTTAACAAATAAACTTGCAGAGGTTTTCGATATATCTCCGCAGGCGCTTTCTGTTCCCGACATTGACAGTTATATAGGCTTAATGCACACCTTGTTTACATTAGAGGACAGATACGGATTGACAATAGTTAAGACTGAAAACGGCATTTCAATGTATGCAGACCCTCGCAAAGGAACAGACGCTGCCGAGCTTTCGGAAATGCTCAATGCGTGGGCTGAACAATCCGAGAAATATCATAACGGCGACATTAATCGTGACGAATATGACAAGTGGCGCTACAATTATCCGAAGTATGATGAAACTTCTGGTTATGTAAGAGTGCCGTCGCAGAATCTCAGCAATACTATGGTTAAAGCATTTAAAGATAGGTTGAATAACGAATGAGTGAATTGAAAACCAATAGCTATATCTTAACTGGAAAGGGTGGCTGTCAATGACTGAAAAGGAGAAATATGCAAACGAATGGAACAACAGCGCCGAGTATTTTTCGGAACACAACAGCTACAAACATCTGGCAGCTCAAATATCTCGGTATAAGACGGTACTGGAAATCGGTTGCGGCACAGGGCAAAGCACACTTGCTTTGTTAAAGGAAGGGCATTCGGTTATTGCTTTAGATCAAAACCCTTATTGCATAAGTAAAGCCCTCCATTTGATTTCTGCATCTCAATATTCAATTAAGGATTCACTGTGTGAGTTGACAGAGAATAGCGTATGCTTTATTGAGTGCGATGTTACAGACGAAGCAAATGTTAATGAGCTACTTTCTGGTGCCAATATTGATATTGTTATATGCTGGAATGTTGGAACATACTGGGACATTGAGAAAGAAGAGGATATCTTTCCAAAGATGCTTCAATATGGACTTACTATTGAACAAATTCGGCAAAATCCGGAATCCTCGTATGGGGAATTGGTAATTTGGAATTCCTGCAGGATTGCAAAGGATAAGAATTGTGCAGTTCAAATTGTTGATCGAGCAGTACAGAAATTGACTAAAGTGTCAGATCCTTATTATGTAACGCTGAAAAAAGAGTTCGGATTTAAGAGTATTAAATATATCAATATGAAGGCTAAAACGCTTTCGTTCGGAGGACGACAGCTTATTACAAACGGAAAGGTCAATATCGAGCGGGAAATACCAATTATTTTTACATCTATCTTAATGAACTAAAAAAGAGCTATCAGACTTTCAAAAAATCTGATAGCTCTTTACTTTTACAATAATTCAAATTATGTTGCCATTTTGTTGCCAAAAAGCATATACAATCGGCAAAAGCCCAGTAAAATAAGGCTTTTTCACGGGTGTGATGTTCCGAGGCAAAGCTCATTTTAACCAAAAGGGCAAAAATCACTTTCCCAGTTGCACTCATTCAATTACAATAAAATCGGAATTTTATTGACAAAATCGCTTGATTTTTCAAGGTTTTCTTCGATTCTGGGCGTAAAAAATGACCTCAAAGGATTGCTCCTTCAAGGTCATTCGAGAATATCAAATTTTACCAATGGTTAAAAATCAGTGTTGCCCAAAAACATGTGAAATCATTCCCACTCAATAGTTGCTGGAGGCTTACTAGTAATATCGTAAACAACTCTGTTTACATGCTTAACCTCATTGATAATTCTACTGGAAATTTTTCCAAGAACATCATAAGGAATGTGTGCCCAGTCAGCAGTCATAAAATCGCTTGTTGTTACAGCACGAAGTGCGATTGTACTATCATAGGTTCTTCCGTCGCCCATAACACCAACGCTCTTAATATTCGTAAGAACTGCAAAATATTGATTAATATCCTTATCAAGTCCTGCGTTTGCTATTTCTTCACGCATAATTGCATCTGCATCTTTGAGAATATCAAGCTTTTCATCTGTAATTTCTCCAAGAACTCGAATAGCAAGACCTGGACCTGGGAATGGCTGACGCCATACAAGGAAAGATGGAATAAGGAGCTCAAGACCAGCTTTACGAACCTCATCTTTAAAGAGATAACGCAAAGGCTCAATAATTCCCTCAAAATTAACATCTTCAGGAAGTCCGCCAACATTGTGGTGACTCTTAATTACAGCAGCCTCACCTACACCGCTCTCAACAACATCAGGATAAATTGTTCCTTGGCAAAGATAATCCATCTTTCCAAGCTCGTTTGCTTTTTCTTCAAATACACGAATAAACTCTTCACCAATAATTTTCCTCTTGCGTTCAGGGTCAGAAACACCTTCAAGCTTTTTGAGGAATCTATCCTTGCAGTTTACTCGGATAAGATTCATATCAAACTGCTCTCTAAATACCTTTTCAACTTGGTCGCCCTCGTCCTTGCGAAGAAGTCCGTGGTCAACAAAGATACAAGTAAGATTCTTTCCAATAGCCTTGTGTACAAGAACAGCTGCTACTGAGGAATCAACTCCGCCTGATAATGCACAGAGCACTTTTTTATCACCAATAGTTTCTTTAAGATGCTGAATAGTATCATTAACAAATGAGCTCATCTTCCAATCGCCATTGCAAGCACAAGCATTATAGAGGAAGTTCTTAAGATAAGTCATACCCTCTTTTGTATGTTGAACCTCTGGGTGGAACTGCATAGCATAAAATTTATTTGTTCTGTCTTCCATAGCAGCAACAGGGCAATCGTCTGTACGAGCAACAATCTTAAAGCCCTCAGGAGTTTTAGAGATATAGTCTGTATGGCTCATCCAGCAGATGTTTTCATCACTTGCATTTTGGAAAAGTACACTTGTATTATCGAATAAAACATTTGTGTTGCCATATTCTTTTACGAGTGAAGTGCTAACTTCTCCGCCAAGCATATTAGCCATAAGCTGAGCACCATAGCAAATACCAAGAACAGGTATACCAAGCTCAAAGAGCTCAGGGTCACACTTAGGAGCTTTTTCAGCATAAACACTATTAGGACCACCAGAGAAAATAATTCCCTTATAGTTGCCCTGCTTAATCTCCTCAGCAGAAATTCTATATGGCTTAATCTCACAATAAACATTAAGCTCACGAACTCTTCTTGCGATAAGCTGGCTATACTGACCTCCGAAGTCGAGAATCAGAACCGCTTCATTTTTAATTTCCATCATTTTCACCTCAAAAACTTATTCAACTGTTACAGACTTTGCGAGATTTCTCGGCTTATCAATATCACAGCCCTTTAAAGAAGCGACATAATAAGCGAAAAGCTGCAACGGAATTACTGCCAAGGATGGCAACATAATATCACAGGTCTTTGGTATATAAAAAGCAAAATCAACGCTTTTTTCAATTTCGGGGTGGTTTTCACAGGTAAGTCCAAGAACAACCGCACCTCTGGATTTAACCTCAACGACATTACTCATAGTTTTCTCAAAAAGATTTTCATGTGTTGCGAGAGCAACTACAAGTGTACCATCTTCTATAAGAGAAATAGTTCCATGCTTCAGTTCACCAGCTGCATATGCCTCCGAATGAATATAAGAGATTTCCTTTAGCTTGAGCGAGCCCTCGAGAGAAAGAGCATAATCAAGATTTCTGCCAATAAAGAATATATCTCTGTTATCAAATTGCTGTGATGCAAAATACTGAATATCTTCTTTATTTTTAAGAATCTGCTCTATTTTATCTGGAATAAGTCTAAGCTCAGAAAGATATTTTTTATATTCTGTTTCGGAAATTGTTCCAAGAATATCTCCAAAATAGATTGTAAGGAGATAGACAACTGCAAGCTGTGTGCTATAAGCCTTTGTTGTAGCAACAGCAATTTCTGGACCTGCCCATGTATAAACAACATCATCAGATTCGTTGGCAATAGCGCTTCCAACAACATTTACAATAGAAAGAATATAAGCGCCATGACTCTTTGCCTCTCTGAGTGCTGCGAGAGTGTCAGCTGTTTCACCAGACTGACTTATTACTATCACAAGGGTTTTATCATCAATAATAGGATTTCTATAACGGAATTCCGAAGCAACATCAACCTCAACAGGAATTCTCAATGTCTGTTCAAATACATATTTTGCGACAACGCCTACATGATAAGCAGAACCACAAGCAACTATACAAATCTTTTTAAAGCTTTTAAACTGTTCAGGTGTAAGGTTTATTTCATCAAAGACAATTCTATTATCTTTGATTCTTGGATTTATAGTATCACGAAAAGCCTTCGGCTGTTCCATAATTTCTTTAAACATAAATGTTTCATAACCGCCCTTTTCAGCAGCAGAAATGTCCCAGTTTATATGCTGAACTTCTTTTTTAACTTCGTCTTTATCAGTGTTAATAATCTTAACATCTGAACTTGTAATAATAGCAATTTCATCTGCATCAAGACGATAAATATCTCTTGTCTTTTCAAGAATTGCAGGAATATCACTTGCAATGTAGTTTTCATTCTTGCCAAGTCCGATAATGAGCGGACTTTCTTTTCTTACTGCAATAATCTGATCGGGATTATCAAGACAAATTATACCAAGGGCATATGAACCATTAACCTTAGAAAGAACCTTGATAACAGTATCAATAATATCTCCAGTATAATAATAATCCAAAAGCTGTGCTATAACCTCTGTATCCGTTTCAGAGTAAAATTTTACTCCTCTGCGAATAAGATGGTCTTTAAGCTTAATATAATTTTCTATTATTCCGTTGTGAACAACAGCAAATTTACCTGAATCGCTCAGATGAGGGTGTGAATTTGCATCTGATGGTTCGCCGTGAGTAGCCCATCTTGTATGGCCTATACCAACTGTACCTTTAACAGCTTTGCCACCATCAATCATATCACTAAGAATTTTCAGCTTGCCCTTTGCCTTAAAAACATTGAGTTTTTCTCCATCATAAACACAGACACCTGCTGAATCGTAACCACGATATTCAAGCTTTTCAAGTCCACTTAAAAGGTTAGGAGCCGCTTGTTCATAGCCTATGTATCCAACTATACCACACAAAATAATCCCTCCGGTCTTATCTTAGAATGATGTCCTCACGCTTAGGTCCATTAGAAATCATCTTGAAAGGAACACCGACTGCCTTCTCAGCAAATTCGATATACTTTCTGCAATTTTCAGGAAGCTTATCATATTCCTTAATTCCACGAATATCGCACTTCCAGCCAGGAAGAACCTCAATAATAGGCTTGCATCTCTTAAGCTTTGTTGTTGATGGGAAGTAATCAATTCTTTCGCCGTCAAGCTCATAAGCAACAACAACAGGAATCTCATCAAGATAACCAAGAGCGTCAATAACTGTGAAAGCAACCTGTGTTGCACCCTGAACCTTACAACCATAACGAGTTGCAACGAGGTCAAGCCAGCCAACTCTTCTTGGACGACCTGTTGTTGCACCATATTCTCCCTTATCTCCGCCACGCTTACGAAGTTCCTCTGCTTCTTCTTCATCATGAATTTCGCTTACAAATTCACCTGCACCAACAGAGCTTGAGTATGCCTTAACAACCGTAACAATTTCTTTAATCTCATATGGAGGAATACCGCCTGCACCAACAGCACCATAGCCGGCGATTGTATTTGAGGAAGTAACCATTGGATAGATACCAAAATCAGTATCCTTAAGTGTGCCAAGCTGTCCCTCAAGAAGAATGTTCTTTCCAGCCTTAACAGCGTCATTAACGATGTCAAATGTTGAAGCAACATAAGGCTCAAGCATTTCTTTATATTCCATAAGCTTATTGAAAATCTCGTCAACACTAAGCTCTTCTTTGTGATAGAGGTTCTTAATAGTTAAATTCTTAACCTCAAGAATTCTTTCAAGCTTCTTTCTTAATGAGTCAGTATCATCATAAAGCTCATTTACCTGAAAACCAATTTTAGCAAATTTATCAGAATAGAAAGGAGCAATACCAGACTTAGTAGAGCCAAAGCTTTCTTTTGAAAGTCTTTCCTCCTCATAGCAATCGAAAAGAATATGATAAGGCATTACGATTTGAGCTCTGTCAGATACCAGTATATGCACATTCTTTACACCTTGTTCCTCAAGGCTCTTAAGTTCGTTGATAAAATTATCAACATTAAGTGCAACACCGTTTCCGATAATATTTGTGATATTATCATAGAAAACACCACTTGGAAGCTGATGAAGAGCGAAACGGCCATAGTTATTTATGATAGTGTGTCCTGCGTTGCTTCCTCCCTGAAAACGGATAACCATATCCGAGTTTGCTGCAAGCACATCAGTTATCTTGCCCTTGCCTTCATCTCCCCAGTTTGCACCAACAATAGCTTTTACCATAATTAAAATCCAACCTTTCATTTTTTGTCGTTAAGGAGCGGAGTGCCTCCGCTGTCAATTTGTGTAATTGATTTTGCTTTGCAAAACCTATTAGCAAATTGTAGGGGCGAACTGTACTCGCCCGTTTAATATTTCATCATTCGCATCTTAGCCATATGCCGACACCCATATGCTTATAAAAACAGTTTTAGAGATATGCACAAAATAGTACATATCTCTTGCACTGTAAGTATTTTTTTATACGTTAATTTCAACCTCTTCAACAGCAATATTCTCATATTCTGCTAAAACAGGTGCTACAACATCATTGAGAAAATCTTCTGTTTGCTGAGGTGCTCTGCCAACATAGTTTTCTGGCTTGAGATGCTCCTCAAGCTCCTCTAAGGTTACACCAAAGATAGGGTCTTTTGCAATCTTCTCAAAGAGATGATTTTCCTTACCCTCTGCCTTAATTTCGTAGCCAGTTTCAACAGAAAGTTCACGAATACGCTCATGAAGTTCCTGACGGTCACCGCCACGCTTTACTGCGTCCATCATAATATTCTCAGTTGCCATAAATGGTAACTCAGAACGCAGACGCTTTTCTATAACCTTATCATAAACCACAAGTCCGTCACTCACATTAAGATACAAGTTAAGAACTGCATCAATAGCAAGGAAGCCCTCAGGTATGCTCAATCTCTTATTAGCTGAGTCATCGAGAGTTCTCTCGAACCACTGTGTAGCTGCTGTAATATATGGATTAAGTACATCAACCATAACATATCTTGAAAGTGACGCTATACGCTCTGAACGCATAGGATTTCTCTTATATGCCATAGCAGAAGAACCAATCTGATTTTTCTCGAATGGCTCTTCAATCTCTTTAAGATGCTGAAGAAGTCTTATATCATTAGAGAATTTTGTAGCACTCTGTGCAATTCCTGCAAGAACATTCAAGATTTGGCTATCAAGCTTTCTGGAATATGTCTGTCCTGAAACAGCAAAGCAAGAATCATAGCCAAGCTTTGCAGCAATTCTTCTGTCAAGCTCACGACACTTTTCGTGGTCACCCTCAAAAAGCTCAAGGAAGCTTGCCTGTGTACCTGTTGTACCCTTGCAGCCAAGAAGCTTTGCCTTAGAAAGCTGGTACCTTACATCTTCGAGATCCATAAGAAGGTCCTGAATCCAAAGTGTAGCACGCTTACCTACTGTTGTAGGCTGTGCTGGCTGAAAATGTGTGAATGCAAGTGTAGGAAGATCCTTATATTTTCTTGCAAAGTCAGAAAGTGTGCGGATAACTCCGACAAGCTTTTTCTCAACTATACGCAAAGCCTCTGTCATAATGATAACATCTGTGTTGTCACCAACATAGCAAGAGGTTGCTCCGAGATGAATAATTCCCTTTGCATTCGGGCATTGTACACCATATGCATAAACATGTGACATGACATCGTGACGAACTAACTTTTCTCTTTCTTCTGCAACATCATAGTTTATGTCATCAGCGTGTGCTTTAAGCTCGTCAATCTGCTCCTGTGTAATAGGAAGTCCAAGCTCCATTTCAGATTCTGCAAGAGCAATCCAAAGCTTTCTCCATGTTCTGAATTTCTTATCAGGAGAAAAAAGATATTTCATTTCCTTATCGGCATATCTTGACGAAAGAGGAGATTCATAGGTATCTTTAGCCATAATCTTAAATTCCTTTCATCTTAAAAATACTGAAATCGGCAAATTATTGCTTATCCTTGACAAGCTTCTTGTCAAAGTCAACTCCGCCTCTTTCCTTACCTTCAAGTAATTTTTGAGGTATTTCTGTTGGGTATTTTCCAGTAAAGCAAGCAGTACAAATACCATTTGCTTTATTCAAAAGCATCTGTGAAAGCTTATCCGCTGGCAAATAGCCAAGAGAGTCTGCTCCACTGATTTTGCAAATCTCATCAACAGTATGTTTGCAGGCAATAAGCTCACCCTTAGACGGAATATCTGTTCCGTAATAGCAAGGCCAAGTAAATGGCGGTGAACTTATGCGGAGGTGAACCTCCTTAGCACCTGCTTTTCTAAGCATAGTTACTATTCTATCGCAGGTTGTGCCACGAACGATAGAATCATCTATCATAACAACTCTCTTACCCTTAACACTTGTAAGAAGTGGATTAAGTTTAAGACGAACGCTCTTTGCACGCTCCTGCTGTGTCGGCTTAATAAATGTTCTGCCGATATAGTTATTCTTAACGATTCCCTTTTCATAAGGAATTCCTGATTCTTCACTATAACCAATAGCAGCATCTATTCCCGATTCAGGAACGCCAATAACCAAATCAGCGTCAACAGGAAATTCTCTTGCAAGGATTCTTCCAGCCTCTTTACGAGATTCATAAACGCCGATTCCATCAATTATAGAGTCGGTTCTTGCGAAATAAATATACTCAAAAACGCAAAGAGATTTCTTGCTTTCCTTAGGGCAGTTATCTTTGATTGAGGTAATGCCTCTATCATCAACAACAACAATTTCGCCAGGCTCAATATCTCTTACAAATTCTGCACCCGCAGCATCTAATGCACAAGATTCAGAAGCGAAAACATAAGAGCCTTCAAGCTTACCCATACATAGCGGTCTGAAGCCATGAGGGTCACGAGCCGCAATGAGCTTTCTTGGACTCATAACCAATAGTGAATATGAGCCATCAAGCTGTTTCATAGCCGCACTTACGGCAGCCTCAACAGAATGTGAATGAACACGCTCTCTTGCAATCAAATAAGCGATTACTTCAGAGTCGATTGTTGTCTGAAAAATTGCCCCACGATGTTCAAGCTCTTTACGAATCTCAACAGCATTAGTAAGGTTGCCGTTATGAGCGATAGCAAGAACACCCTTAACATATCTCATTACAAGCGGTTGAGCGTTTTCAGGAACGCTTCCGCCTGCGGTTGAATATCTGACATGAGCAACGGACATCTGACCTTCAAGTGAAGCCAAGGTTTCCTTAGAAAATACTTCGCTTACAAGTCCCATATCCTTATGATAGCTGATTACGCCTCTGTCGTTGACGGCAATTCCGCAACTCTCCTGACCTCTGTGCTGTAAAGCAAGAAGTCCATTATATGAAGCATAAGCTGGGTTTATAGCACCATCACTGTATACTCCGAAAACACCACATTCTTCATGCAGCTCCTCGGAGAAACAGTCTGAAAATTTGCTGCTGTCCAAAAGGTTTCACCGTCCTGTTAGCATTATAAAATTGTTTATAAAAAGATTATGCAAGGCCAATTCTTTTCATCATCTCAGCATAAGCTTCTTCTACGCCGCCCATATCTCTGCGGAAACGGTCCTTATCGAGCTTCTCGTGTGTCTTAATATCCCAGAAACGGCAAGTATCAGGAGAAATCTCGTCAGCAAGTATAATCTTATCGTGGAACTTGCCAAACTCAAGCTTAAAGTCGATAAGCTCAACGCCTACGCCTGCAAAGAATTCCTTCATATAGTCGTTTACTTTATAAGCCATATCGCTGATAACATCAATTTCTTCCTGAGTTGCGATACCGCAAGCGATAGCCTGTGAATTGTTAATCATAGGGTCGCCAAGCTCGTCATTCTTATATGAAAACTCAAGGATTGGGCATTTAAGCTCCATACCTTCCTCAAGGCCGAGCTTCTTTGCGAGGCTGCCTGCTGCCTTGTTACGGATAATAACCTCGAGAGGAACGATAGAAACCTTCTTAACGATAGTTTCTCTATCGCTGACTTCCTCTACGAAATGTGTTTCGATGCCTTTTTCTGCAAGAAGCTTGAACATAAAGTTAGACATCTTATTATTAACTACGCCCTTACCTCTGATTGTGCCTTTTTTAAGACCATTAAAAGCAGTAGCGTCGTCCTTATATTCTACCATACAGTAATCAGGGTCGTCCATTGCGTAAACCTTTTTTGCCTTGCCTTCGTAAATAAGCTCTTTCTTTTCCATATTCAAAGTCCTCCAAACTTAAATTGACAAAATAAAAAAATCATACGCATATATTATACTTCATTTCGACGATTTAAGCAAGAGCCAGAAAGACGATTTATTTTTTCTATGATTTTGCATAATTTTTTCAAAAAATTTCATATTTGCTCATATATTATCAAAAGTCTATGCTTTTACGGTGTCTTTTTGAATGATTTACTATAATTTTTGCCAAAAATGCAGTACTATTTGTGTATAAGTTGACAAAATTTTATTAGTTTATTATATTTTTACAATTTTTGTTTGATTTATGGAAAATTATATGATAAAATATGCAAGGTATTAAGGAAGATATCCATACAAATTTGTTTTATTTCAAATATCTAAGTGATTTTTCTTCTGAAAATACTTGCAAATCAATCTTCAATATAAGGAAGTGGCTTCAATGTCATATGTAAGTGAACAACTTGAAAAAATTAAGGCAAAGAACCCTGCTCAACCTGAATTCATTCAGGCAGTAACTGAGGTTCTTAACTCTCTCGAACCAGTTTTCGAGCAGAATCCTAAGTATCAGGAAAACGCTATTATCGAAAGAATTACAGAGCCTGAAAGACAACTCATGTTTAGAGTTGCTTGGGTTGACGATAACGGTAAGACACAGGTAAACCGTGGCTTCCGTATCCAGTTCAACAGCGCTATCGGTCCTTACAAGGGCGGTCTTAGACTTCACCCATCAGTAAACCTTGGTATCATTAAGTTCCTCGGTTTCGAGCAGATTTTCAAGAACTCCCTCACAGGTCTTCCAATCGGCGGCGGCAAGGGTGGTTCTGACTTCGACCCTAAGGGCAAGAGCGACCGTGAAATTATGGCTTTCTGCCAAAGCTTTATGACTGAGCTTTATAGACACATTGGTGCTGATACTGATGTTCCTGCTGGCGACATTGGTGTTGGTGCTCGTGAAATCGGCTACCTCTTTGGTCAGTATAAGAGAATCCGCAATGTTTATGAAGGTGTTCTCACAGGTAAGGGACTTAACTACGGTGGTTCTCTTGCAAGAACAGAGGCAACAGGCTACGGTCTTCTCTATCTCACAAAAGAAATGCTCAAGCAAAACAACATGGATATTGCTGGTAAGACAGTTTGTATCTCTGGTGCTGGTAATGTTGCTATCTATGCTACACAGAAGGCACAGCAGATGGGTGCTAATGTTGTTACTCTTGCTGATTCAACAGGCTGGGTATACGACAAGGAAGGCATTGATGTTGCTGCTGTTAAGGAAATCAAGGAAGTTAAGCGTGCAAGACTTTCTGAGTATACAAAGTATCGTCCAAATGCAGAATATCATGAGGGCAAATTCCTTTGGACAATTCCTTGCGATGTTGCTCTTCCATGTGCAACACAGAACGAGCTTGATGTTGAGGGTGCACAGAACCTTATCAAAAACGGCGTAAAGGCTGTTGCTGAAGGTGCTAATATGCCTACAACACTTGAAGCTACAAAGATGTTCCAAGAGAATGGTATTCTCTTTGCTCCAGGTAAGGCTGCTAATGCAGGTGGTGTTGCTACTTCTGCACTCGAAATGTCACAAAATAGTCAAAGACTTTCTTGGACATTTGAAGAAGTTGACGCTAAGCTCGAGGGCATTATGGTTAATATCTTTACAAATATCGCTGCTGCTGCTGAAAAGTATGGTCATAAGGGCGATTATGTAATGGGTGCTAACATTGCAGGCTTCGAGAAGGTTGCAGACGCTATGATTGCACAGGGTGTATATTAATAGAACAACAAACCTAATAAACTAAATTACTCCTATCCCTTTCTATAAAACTACAATCCCCGGATATTGTTTGGCATAAGCACCAACAATATTCGGGGCATTTTTTATAATCATACATAATTTAACTAAGTATCATAGGTTTTAATAGCAATGTTCTTAATTTCACTTACCCTTTAAGTAGTAAACTTAGCTTATCACTTTTTTACTAAAAATCCCCTTTTTTCAAATTCAGGCATATATAATATAACTGTGAATTTGTTGCAAAGAGCAGTAATTTATTGTATAATATATAAATAAATTTATAAAAAGGTGTGTACAGATATGCTCCTCAGAAGCTGGGACAGGCTTCCCAAAAATATGAAAAATGATGATGTAAGAAAATATTATGATATACTTTCCAAAAAGACGGCAAGTCTGCTTTTTAAGCGTATACTTGATTTTATTCTTGCTTTAATTATGTTGATTGTGCTTTCACCTATTTTTTTGATTGTTGCGATTTGGGTTAAATGCGATTCAAAGGGCAGCGTTTTTTTTCAGCAAGAAAGAGTCACCCGTTATGGAAAGATTTTTCATATCATAAAGTTTAGAACAATGGTTCAAAATGCTGAAGCTATTGGTTCACAGGTTACCGTTGACCACGATTCTCGTGTTACTCGTGCAGGGCATTTCTTGCGAAAAACAAGGCTTGATGAATTACCGCAGCTCTTTAACATTCTATCAGGAAGTATGAGCTTTGTTGGCACAAGGCCTGAAGTTATGAAATATGTCAAGTGTTATACGCCTGAAATGATGGCAAGCCTCCTACTCCCTGCTGGAGTAACTTCACTTACGAGCATAAAATTTAAAGATGAAGAAAAGCTTTTGAAAGATGCTGATGATGCAGACAAGGTTTATGTAGAAGATGTTCTCCCCTTAAAGATGAAAATAAATCTTGAATACACAGAAAAATTCAATATTTTTTTCGATTTAAAAGTTATGTTTATGACGGTTATCGCCGTACTCAAGTAATACGACTGGTGGTGTATACCTATAATGAATATCACAAAAAAGGAAATAACAGCCTTGCTCATGAATACCTCTGCTATAAGATTTTCATTGCTTTGTCTGCTGTTTTTCGGTTCTGTTTGTGTGATAGATTCTGCCTGCTATTTTTTAGCCACTCCAATATATGTATGGGCAGGAATCGTTTTATACATAAAGCTTATAAAAGAAATGAAATTAAGAAAAATCAAGCACTTACCAATAATAACTCTATTCATTGCCTCAGGACTCATTTCTGTTGCAGTAAACTTCGCATATAACATACATGAAAATCTTTTTATGATTTATTATGTTATTCTCTGCTTCTTTCTGTTTTATGGATTATATGCTGAAAAAACTCACGAGGCTGCAAAAAGAGAAATGACCTTCTTCTTTAAGTTTTTTCTTTCATCAACAACCATACTTATGACCATAAGTATCGTAATACTCCTATTCTCTAAAAAAGGCTTTATGTTTATGGATTATTACATAAGCATAAAGGATAATCGCTTTGTCGGCATATTCACAAATGCCAATCTTTTGGCGTTTTATGCTGTTATCGGTGTTATCTTCTGCCATATACTTTATTTAAGGCACAAGGCTGTTTCTAAATTTACCTTTAAAGTAAGTCTTTACTACGGAATATGTCTTTTTATAAACTTAGTTTCACTCTTTCTCTCTGACTCAAACGGTTCACTTGTATTCATAATAATCTATGTTTGTTTTATAGCATTCTATAAAATTTTCAGAAACAGTGATACCGTAAGAACATTTAATTTTATGTTCAGAATAATTTCATTAATTCTTGCCTGTGTGATATTTGCCTTTTCATTTTTAACCATAAGGTCTTTTGCTCAAGAAGGCTTTGCCACATTACTTGAATCTGAAAGAAAATTTTCAGAAAGCCAAAGTGTAGAAGTAACAAGCACAATTCCAAAATCCGAAAGTTCCAAAATTCCAGAAAGCAAATCTTCCCAGTCGGAAAATACTTCAAAATCAAGTGAAACCTCAAAAGCTGATAACAATAAATATCTTCCAAGTGACAATACCCATACAGAAAACATTTTCAGAGATAAAAAGACAACAACCTTTACCCATGAAAATAAAAATATCGACAGCGGAAGAATTCCACTCCTTAAACAAGCAATAAAACTTTTTTTACTCTACCCTATCTTTGGAGTTGCTCCAAGAAATATTGTTCTATATGGCGAAAAGTATCTCGGTGGATTAAAATATTCCGATTTCCACAATGGTTTCGTAACTATACTTGTAAGCTTTGGAGTTGTAGGCTTTACTTTCTTTATAATCTTTGCAGTAAAGATTGCAAAAAGTATGCTCATCTGCATTTTCAAGAAACGCAACAAAAATGATACTGAGCGTGAGATGTTGCCTTGTCTGCTTGCATTTTTGGCGGCATATTGTGTTTACTCAATGTTTGAAATTACACTTCTGCTTGATGTATCTTTTAAGGTACTTATCTTCTGGCTTATTCTTGGCTATGCAATGAGCTATCTCAATCATTATGAAATGAGCGATTATCGAGGCAGACTGAATAGTTCAACATTCTTCCCAGGCTTTGTAGGCAAAATTCAATCAGCATATAAAGATAATCCAGATAAGCAAAGCGATACGCAAAAAAATGAAGATAAAGAAAATTCCAATTAGTTACCGAGCGGGCGAACAAAGTTCGCCCCTAAAGTTAGTTAGCAAATTTCTCTAAGACACTTAAAAGTTTTGCACAAGCTTTTTCAAAAGCTTGCGGTTTCCAAAGGCAGAGC